>Ga0335085_10000391_pt1 | contig 126953 bp, 129 predicted proteins | sample Lox_Sample_45_FD_206712 | JGI IMG/M metagenome (GOLD analysis project Ga0335085, IMG submission 206712) | Soil microbial communities from Loxahatchee National Wildlife Refuge, Florida, United States - Lox_Sample_4.5 | ecosystem: Environmental > Terrestrial > Soil > Wetlands | place: USA...
GCCCGTCGCCTGCCGGCCAAACGCCCCGGCAACCGCATACGTGCCGCCGATAATGCCGTAGCCGCCGCCAAAGCCGTTGGTGGCGTTGATCAGACCCGAATTGCTGATCGCAACCGTCGCCGAGGCCGTGCCGCCCTTGCCAATGCCAGGCTCGGGGAACGGTGAGCCGATGCCAATCGCAATCGCCGCCGCAAAACCCGCGATCCCGGCGTCGCTCTTGATCGTCGCCGCGTTGTTGATCGTCGTGGTCGCCGTCGCCGTCCCGCCATAGGCATGGAAGCCGACCGCACTCGCAATCGCCGTCGACAACCCGAAAATGCCGTTGCCGAAATACGCATTGATCGGCGCCGTCGACGTGTTCGTGATCGTCACCGTCGAGGAGGCCGTCCCCGCCGTCGCCTTCGCCGTCGGATTGAACGCGCCCAGCCCAAAGCCGCCCACCGCACTCGCATCCGAAAGCGCAACACCGTCAATCCCGTCGCCCAACAGCAGGCTCGGTCCATACGCGTTGATCGCGCCCGTGTTCGATATCAGCGTCGTCGCCGTCGCCGTACCGCCAATCGCCGTGTAGCCAAGAGCCGTCGCCGCCGCGGTGCTCAGGCCGATAATCCCGCCGCCGCCGAAATTTTTGTAATTGCCGGCCGCGATGGCGCCCGCGTTGCTTATCGTGACGCCCGCAATCGCGGTGCCGCCTGTGCCGCTCGAGCCTTTCGTGCCGACAGGCGCAACGCCAAGCGCGCTTGCAACGGCAATGCCGGCGATCCCGTCGTCATAGTAGCTCGTGATATTGCCTGAATTGCTGATCGTCGTGATGGCGGTCGCTGTCCCGCCTTTCGCCTTGAAGCCGAAGCCGTCGGCAAAAGCGAACGTAAAGCCATCGATGCCACTTTCGGTTTGGCAGTCTCCGCAGACGGCGGCCGGAAGATGCTTGTCGGCAATATCCCCGGTGTTGGTAATCGTCACGGTTGACAGCGCGGTGCCGCCGTAGCCCTTGCCGCCGGGACCGGTGGCGGTCTTGGCGTTCGAACCAAAGCCTTCCGATTCCGCAACGGCGACACCGACGATCCCGTCATTCGCCGCGAAGATCGACTTGCTGTTGAAGATCGAGGTGGTGGCAATGCCAAGCCCGCCATAGGCGGAATAGCCATTACCGTTGGGCCCGGCTTTCGCGTAGCCGATGATGCCATCCGCGCCCGGAACGGTGGCGAGGATACTGCCGGCGTTGCTGATATTGACAGTTGCGACGCCAGTGCCGCCCGTGGCCATGCCTTTCGGCCCGGTGGTCGATCCGTAAGCATCGGCGGTTGCAGTCGCGTAACCGCGGACCCCGTCACCGGTGCTGACGATTGAGCTCGTATTGGAGATCGACGTCAGCGCCGTTGCCGTCCCCGCTTTTGCCGTATAGGCGCGATTGCCTGAACTACCCGCATTGGCCGAGACCAATGTCGTGCCATTGATGCCCTCAAAGCCGACACCCGGGTAATGAGTCCCGACCACATTGATGGTGCTACCTTGGCTGACGATTGTTACGGTCGCGCTGGCGGTACCCGCCGTGGCGGCGCCTTTCGGCGACGACGATCCATAAGCGTCGGCGTTGGCATAAGCGGTGCCTCGAATGCCGACCGAATAGCTGCTGATTGGCGCGGTGTTGTTAATTGCCGCCGTAGCGGCCGCTACGCCCCCGAACGAAACATAGCCGTAAGCAGTAGTCTTAGCGCGTGTGAAGACGGAAATACCGTCGATGCCACTCGTTGTGGTGATGGAGCCGCCAGTGTTGTTGATCACCACGCTTGATCGGGCGAGGCCGCCGGTGGCCGTGCTTCCCGCCGTGTAGGATGCGTTGGCGGTCGCATAGGAATAGGCTTGGCCGCGTAAACCGTCGCGCCCGCTTGTCAACGTCCCGGTATTGCTGATGGTTGTGCCGGCAATCGCCGTTCCGCCGCGGGCGGTGGTGGCGGGAGAAATCGACGAACTGGCATTGGCATTAGCACGTGCCGTTCCTAAAAAAGCATTTAATGAGCCTGTTCCGTTGACGTTAGCGGCGTTGGTAATCACGGTGCTCGCCGTCGCAGTGCCACCCGATGCAGTACTGCCGATCCCATTGGCCGTGGCAATCGAACCGCCGTAAACGCCAAGGCTATTTGAATTTATTGTGCCGCCGGAAGTATTGCTTATCACCGTGACCGCATTCGCAACGCCGCCGATGCCAGAGGCCTTCGAGTTCGTGGTGGTCCCGTAGCCGCCGGCCGTGGCAGTCGCTAGAGCGTGGAGCCCGTCATTGTCGCTGGTAATCACCGCGCTATTGGAGATGGTCGTGGTCGCGAGAGCGCTTCCACCTGTCCCACTTCCTACCGTATCTGTCCCATTGGCGAACGTGTCCGCCCTCGCGTAGGCGCCGAAACCGTTTGAAGAAATCGCTCCGCTGTTGTTGATCACAGCGGTCGAAGACGCTACGCCGCCGGCTGCGGTCCCTAGGATACCGGTGGCAACCCCGTTGGCAGATGACTTGGTAGCAGCGCGCTCACCGTGTCCGTTGGTGAAGATCGCTTGGTTGTTATTGATCGTGACGGTGGAAGTCGCACTGCCGCCTGTGACGCCGGTAATTCCAGTCGCGTAGGCTGTGGCGCTTGAATATCCGAGCAAACCAACGAGCGGAATCGGGGTCGCCTTCGAACCGATCGCTCCTGTATTGGAGATCGTGACCGAGTCGCTGACGGTCCCGCCGACAACGGCGGTCGTCGCATAATCCGTAATTTCAACTCTGATGCCGTCTTTGGCGATCGCCACGTCCGGCGGTACCGCGCCCGGAATTGGCGCAGAGTTGTTGACGACCAGGTTAATCCCATTACCGGCGGTGTGTTGCGTGTAAGTACCGGCGATGTTGTTACTGACCCAGATGCCGCTGCCGTCGCCGCCGCTGCCCGCATTACTGCCGACGCCGCCCGAACCCGTCGCACTCGAGTTGACGGTGAGGTCTTGCGTCGTCGTGCAGTAGATGCCGTTGGGCGAGTCAACGGTGAAGCTGGACGGGTTCGACGCCGAAGCCGCCGGAGTTCCGCCAGTTGCCGTACAAGCAATCGCCGCGGTTGCCGGGTCGGCGAAAAATGAAACCGCCATGGCGCTCGCGCCCAGCGCGGTACCGACCATCAATGTCGTGCGGACACTTTTCCGCAGCGCCGAGCGATCGAGCGACAAGGGATCGCGAACGTAAACGGGAGTCGTTTTTCGGGACGCAGGTCGCGCAACGCCAGATACGCCACGCTTCCGCACACGCTTGTTCATTGATGCAACCCCTTTGCCCGACGATTACGCGACGTTTACTATCCTTGTTGCAGTGAATGCGGCCGTGCGGGCCGCCATCATCACGACGATTTGGCGCTCCGACGATTACTCAAACCGGAAACATCCCCGTCCATGCCAACCGTCCGTCCCGGTTGGCCGGCTATTTCCCGAACGATCCTTGGGAACGTTGCGAAAGTTAGCAAACGCCAGGCGACTCGTAAGCAAAAGCCCAGCAAAAATGCCCGTTTTCGCGGGGAATCTCGCAGCAGCGTAGCAAAAATGCATCAGGGTTCCATTTCGCCATAAGTTTTTGATACTAAAGCGACTTTTCTTGAACGGCACGGCAGTTTTGGCTCCACGAAGCGCTTGCGCGGTTCGCGGCCGGCAATAGGTGGGAAAGGTGGGGATAAATCGACTTGCCCCGCGGGCCGATCCCCGCCGGCCGGGCCGCCAAAACAGCGAAGAATACGGACTATGATGCGTAGAGCCGCCATGATCGGCGCTGGCCGTTTCGGCGCTTGCCGATGCATTCTGGCAACCGGCGTCATGATACCGAGCGTCCGAAAGGTTGCCGGCAAAATATAACGATGCGAACAGCGAACGATGCGAACATGGCGGTCTGGCATCGCCTGTCCGAACAATGGGATCACGTCGGCTCCCCGTTTCGGCCGACACCGGAAGACGTCGCATTCGCCGCGGCGGCGTTGCGCGCGATGCCGAATTCCGGCCAGGCCGGCGCGCTCACGTCAGTTCTGTTGGGGGTCACGCCGGAACTCGCCGCGATCCTGTCCCGGACACACAACGTCGAGGTCGATCATTCGACCCGCATGTTGACATGGTCGTGGACAAAATTTCCGCGCGGACACCTGGCGATGCCCCTCGCCGCGCGATGGACGGCTTTGCCCATCAAGGACAGAAGCGTCGACGCGGTCTTCGGCGACGGCTGCAACATCCAGCTCGAATTTCCCGGCGCCTATCGGATCTGGTTTGCGGAAATGGCGCGCGTATTGCGGCCGGGCGGCAGGGTGGTGTTGCGGGTTTACGTCGCCCCCGACGCCGCGGAATCGCCGGCGACGGTGATCGACGATCTCACGCACGGGCGGATCGGCAATGCCAACGTCTTGCGCATGCGCCTGTTCATGGCGTTGCAACGGCAGGCCGCGACCGGCATCGAACTCTCCGATCTTGCCGACTACTGGTCGTCGCTGGCGATCGAGAAGAAAACTCTGACGGCGAAGTTCGGCTGGCCGGCCGCGGAAATCGACATCTTCGACATGTTTAAGGCGCTGAATCTGCGCTACAGTTTTCCGACCTGGCGCGAGCTGGAAGAGACTTTTTCCGGTTGTTTCGCGGAGCTGGAGCGGCACATTCCCGGTTATGAAATCGGCGGCCGGTGCCCGACCATCGTGCTGGAGAAAATCGGACGATGACACGGCGAATAAACGACAGGCATGTTTTGGCCGGGCCCGCGCAAGCCGCCGCGGCATTTTTGCGCCCGATGGATTGAACCGATGCCGCCCGCGAAGCTCAACATCGTCATGGGTCTGCCGGACGATCAAAAAATCTATGTGTCGCGAATATCGTCGGGCGGCGCCGAGCTCGCGCACAGCGGAACCGCGAGCTTCCTGCCTTACCTTCACAGCGAATTGCAATTCAACCAAATCTGGCTCGGCCCCGGCGCTTCGCCCGTTTCCGATCTCGATGACGGTCCGTTGATCAATTACATCGCCGAGCCCGACGCCTGCCGGCTTTCGCTGCAAGCCGCGCTTGAAAACGCGGCGCGGCTCGGCCGTCTCTGGTTCAACCATCCGCAGCACGTCATCGATTCAACCCGCGACCGGGTCTGCGAGACGCTGCAGGGGATCGACGGGCTGATCGTGCCGCGGACCATCCGCCTCAGGCCGAGGCGCGCGGCGGAAATCCTGTCGGCGCTGCAGGAAACTGACGGCCCGACGCTGGCGCGGATTGCCGGCAAACATTCCGGCGAAACGCTCACCCGTATCGACAACCACGGTGACGAAGACGCGCTATCGACGTTTCCCTGGGGCGGACACGAAATCTACGTCACGAAATTTCGCGATTTTCGCGACGCCGACGGCCGCTATCGGAAATGGCGAATTGGCGTGATCGGCGGCGTTCCCATTCTCAACCACGTCTTCGTCGGCTCGTCGTGGCTGGTCAGCGGCGACCGGCGGCTATGGGACGAGCAGGTTCAGCAAGAGGTCGAAGACCACTACCGGAATTTTCCGGCTCGGGTGTCGCAATTCATCGGATCGATCGTCGGCCAGATTTATTCGCGTCTCAAGCTCGATTATTTCGGCATCGACTGCGCGGTGAGGCCCGACGATACGATCGTGCTTTTTGAGGCCAACGCGTGCATGGATCTGTTCCGCATCGCGAGCAGGATCACGCCGTCGGGCGTCACGGCGAAGGCGGCTCTCAAAGGCGAATTGATCGATTTGTTGCACAGTCCCGCCCGGTGGGCGGAGGCAAAGCAAACAAGACCAGGCGGTCCCTCCCGGTCAATCTAAACTCAATTCGCCACGGCAAGATGATCCGGCGGCAGCCCCGCGCGATACCGGTCATGCATGGCGATAAAAGCTGCTTCGAGATGTCTGGTGTAAAGCGCGGTATCGAATAACGGCGTGGTGAGAAGATTGTCCGAAAGCATCCGTTTGACGTTGGCAATTTTCTCCGGCTGCGTGGCAAGCTCGACGGCCATGCGCTCGTAGTCATCCAGGTTCGCCGCGATCAATTCACGCAAGCCGATCGCGTTGAGCACGCTGGCGCCGACCCGGCCCGGAAACGTTTCGCCGCGGCAGGTGAGCACGGGCAGCCCGGTCCAAAGCGCATCGCTTGCCGTGGTATGGGCATTGCAGGGAAGCGTATCGAGAAACAGATCGGCGAGGCGATGCCTTGCGAGGTGCTCGGGGACGGGCATGTATTTCGCAAAAACAAGCCGGTCGGCGCCGAGGCCGCGCGCCGCCGCCTCTTTTCGCAGATTGTCCGCCACCGCCGCGTTGCTCTCGTATAGCCACAGCACGCTTGCCTCGGCGCGCGCGAGAATCCGCATCCAGCAATCGAACATCGCCGGCTGAAGCTTGTAGTTGTTGTTGAAACAGCAGAACACAAAGCCGTTTTCCGGCAGGCCAAATTCGGCGCGGCCGAACGCGCGCGTGCCGATCGCCCGCTTGCGGTCATTCGGCTGATAGCAGTTCGGCAAGCGGACGATCTTTTCCGTGTAGAATTTTTCATGGGCTTGCGGGATGACCTGCCGGTCCGCGACGATGTAATCGAAATATTTCGCGCCGAGCGTGCCGGGAAATCCGAGGTAATTCACCTGGATCGGCGCGAGCCGCCGCGCAAACAGTTGTGTGCGTTCCTTGCCGAAATAGCCGTTGAGGTTGACCAAAATATCGATCTGCCGGTCGCAGATGGCGTCGGCGGCCGATGCATCGTCCAGCCGGCTGATGTCGATTATCCCGTGGAACGCCGCGTCGATGCGCTTGCGAATCCCGCTTTGATCGTCCCAGCCGTTGTCGAACGCAAATATCTCAAATCGGGCTTCGTCGTGCCGCTCATAGACGCCGGCGAGAAGCATCGATGTCGCCTGCTGGCGAAACTCTCCCGACAAATATCCGACACGGATCTTGCCGTTTGCCGGCCGCGGGCGGTAAGCGGCTTCATCATGGGCCGGGAATTTTTTCGCATTGTATAATTCGGCGCACAGTCTCAGACTTGCTTCCGAGCCGGACACCGCCTGCCACTCGAATGGGTCGACCGATGGCCGGCCGGCGGCGATGTCCGCGTCGAGTTGCAAGATTAATTCGTCGAGCCCGCTCCAATCGCAGCATGACAATATGTGGATGAGATATGCGCCTTTGGCGAACGGGTAGTCCGGCTCGATCTTGAGCACCCGGGCATAGGCGTCGGCCGCTTCGCCGTGGCGGGTCATGTCGCTGAGGACGTTGCCGCGCCCGACCCAGGCCGCGACGAAGTCCGGCGCGCAGGCAATGGCCTTGTCGTAGCTCGCCAGCGCATCCTCGGGACGCCTCAACTCGCGCAATGCGGCGCCGAGATTGGTGTAGGCCTCCGCGTAGCCGGCCTTCAGCGCAATCGCTCTGGTAAAGCTCGCCAGCGCGTCGGCGGGACGGTTCATGTCCTGAAGCACCGAACCGCGGTTGTTGTGCGCTTCCGCAAAGTTGGCATTGAGCGCAATCGCCTTGTCGCAACTCGCCAGCGCATCGACGAGCCGCTTCAGGTCCTGCAACACACCGGCGCGGTTGATGTGCGCCTCGGCAAAATCCGGCGCAAGCGCGATCGCCTTGTCATAGCTCGCCAGCGCCTCGTCGGGCCGGCGCAGATCCTCCAGTGCGCGGCCGCGATTGTTGTAGGCATCAGCATAATCGGGCTTGAGCGCGATCGCCCTGTCGTAGCTTGCCAGCGCTTCGGCGGGACGCCTCAAAAAGGTCAACGCGTTGGCAAGGTGGCTGTGGGCGGCGGCGATGTTCGGATTGACTCCGATCGCCTTCCGGATCAGTTCGACGCCGCGTTCGGCCTGCTGCGTTTGAACGGAAATGACGCCGAGCAGATGCAGCGCATCGAAATGGTCCGGTTTCTTTTGAAGAATTTTCCTATAGATGCGCTCGGCGTCCGCCAGCCTGCCCCGCTGATGCAGCGCCAATCCTTCTTTGAACCTGGCCTGCAAATCCATTGCAGCCGTATTTTCCGCTCGCAGGGGCTACTCGCCGCGCGCCGCGGCTGCGTCGATCAGCTTGCGGCATTCGGTAAGCTCATCCAGCACGGCACGCAGCTTGCGCAGATCGTCGCCCGCCAACGAAGCGGCCGGCGCCGCGGTCACCGCCGGCGCAACGGGTTCCAGCGGCGCCCTGGGCGGCGGCGGTTCGGCCGCGCCGTAGATCGCGCGATCGCCCGGCTCGATGCGCGGCACTGGCGCGCTTTCCAGCGGCGGATCGTGGCGTGCCGCAAGATCGGTCTCCCGATCGCCGAAGTCGTGGCCGATCAGGACCGCGAGCCGGCGGCGCACGCCGCTTTCTTCCTCCAGCATCTCGGTCGCGGAATCCGCCTCTTCGGCGAAATCCTCGTCCTCGCTGGTGCCGTGCGGCGGTTGCGGCGAGCCTTCCTGCCAGACAACCCCGACAAACTTTGCGCCCTGCTCGCGCAGGATGCGCTGCACGCCGCGGATGGTGTAACCCTCGCCGTACAGGAGATGGCGGATGCCGCGCAGAAGGTTGATGTCATCGGGACGATAGTACCGCCGCCCGCCGCCGCGCTTCATCGGCCTGATGTCGTGAAACCGGCTTTCCCAGAAGCGCAGCACGTGTTGCGGCAGGTCGAGTTCGTCGGCCACTTCACTGATGCTGCGAAATGCATCCGGCGCCTTGTGATCCAAAGCAGCCTCCATGGCGATACCGAATTGTACGAGTTACTTGAACAATTACCTGAACAAATCTACGGCGGCTCGCGTCCGAGCACGATCTTTCCGATCAAACCGTCCACACTTTTCAGGAATGGGGGCCCGCCTTATTCGGCGTGTCCGTTAATGCGGTGCTTGAGGATCGCCGACGGCTTGAACACCATGACCCGGCGCGGCGAGATCGGCACTTCCTTGCCGGTCTTCGGATTGCGACCGATACGCTGGCCTTTCTTGCGCACCACGAAGGAACCGAATGAGGACAGTTTCACGGTTTCACCGCGCTCGAGGCAATCGGTGATCTCCTTGAGTACCAGTTCCACCAGTCCGGCGGATTCTGTCCGTGACAGGCCGACCTTTTGATAGACCGCCTCACAGAGGTCCGCCCGCGTTACCGTCTTACCAGTCATCGCCCGCCCTGCCCATGGCGAAGATATCTCGCTGAATTATCGACGATATTAGCATCATCACGACGGGTCAACGGGGCGATGCAAAATGTGAAGGGGGCGCTGGCGGCCATTTCCGCCGGCCCGCGGGCGTTGCGCACGCGAAATTCAGGCTCCCGCAACCGGTGCCGCCGGGCCTCGACCGGGCAAAACCGGCCGCGGGGCGTATTTCCTTACCAGCGCAGCAGCGCCGAACCCCAGGTAAAACCCCCGCCCATCGCTTCCAGGAGGATCAGGTTGCCGCGCTTGATGCGCCGGTCGGCGACCGCATCGGCCAAAGCCAGCGGTATAGACGCCGCCGAGGTGTTGCCGTGGCGGTCGACGGTAACCACGACCTTTTCGGGCGCGATGCCGAGCTTGTGGGCCGAGCCGTCGATGATGCGTTTATTGGCCTGGTGCGGCACGAACCAGTCGATATCGGCGGCGCTGGTGCCGGTCGCCGTGAAGGCGTCGTCAATCACGTCGGTAATCATGGCGACCGCGTGCTTGAAGACCTCGCGGCCTTCCATGCGCAGGTGGCCGACAGTCTGGGTCGAGGACGGCCCGCCATCGACGTAGAGTTTGCTCTTGTGGCGGCCGTCCGAGCGCAGGTGGGTGGTGAGCAGGCCGCGGTCGGCCGAGGTTCCCGGCTGCGGCTGCGCCTCCAGCACCAGGGCGCCGGCGCCGTCGCCGAAGAGGACGCAGGTGGTCCGGTCGCTCCAGTCGAGGATGCGCGAGAAGGTTTCCGCTCCGATCACCAGTGCCCGCTTGAAACCGCCGGATTTGAGCATGGCGTCGGTGACGGAAAGCGCGAAAACGAAGCCCGAGCATACTGCCTGCACGTCGAAGGCGGCGCCGCGGGTGATGCCGAGCCGGGCCTGCACGGAAACGGCGGTCGCCGGAAAGGTCTGGTCCGGGGTCGATGTCGCCAGCACGATGAGGTCGATGGACGCGGCCTCGACCCGGGCATTGGCGAGCGCCGCGCGCGCGGCATGCAGCGCGAGATCGGAGGTCAATTCACCGGCCGCCGCGATATGGCGCTCGCGGATGCCGGTGCGCTGCACGATCCACTCATCGGTGGTTTCGACCGACTTCGCCAGTTCGTCGTTTGAGAGAATGCGCGCGGGGAGGTAGCTGCCGCAGCCGAGAACGACCGAACGCAATACCGTCACGAGGCGGCTCCACCCACCGCGCGCGCCGCCGCATGCGCTTGCAGATCGCGCGCCATCGCCTCGCCGATCTTGCCGAGCAGGCCGTAGCGGAACATGTCGTAGCCCATGTCGATCGCCGCCGCGAAGCCTTCGGCGTCGGCCCCGCCATGGCTCTTGATGACGATGCCGTTGAGGCCGAGAAACACCCCGCCGTTCGATTTGCGCGGGTCCATCTTGTCGCGCAGCGTGCGGAACGCCTGTCGCGCCAGCAGGTAGCCTAGCCTTGCCGCCCATGTGCGGTTCATGGCGCTCTTGAGATATTGCGCGAACTGGCGGGCGGTGCCCTCCGCGGTCTTGAGCGCGATGTTTCCGGCAAAGCCTTCGGTCACCACCACATCGACCGTGCCCTTGCCGATATCGTCACCCTCGACGAAGCCGACATAGTCGAAATAGGGGAAATGGCCTTCGCGCAGCAGCCGTCCGGCCTCGCGCACGGCCTCCAGTCCCTTGACCTCCTCGACGCCGATATTGAGCAGGCCCACGGTCGGCCTTTCGATGTCGAAGAGAACGCGCGCCATGGCGCTGCCCATGACCGCGAGATTGATCAGATGCTGTTCGTCGGCGCCGATCGAGGCTCCGACATCGAGCACCACCGACTCGCCCCGAAGCGTCGGCCAGAGCCCGGCGATCGCCGGCCGCTCGATGCCCTCGATCATCTTGAGGTTGAAGCGCGACATGGCCATCAGCGCGCCGGTATTGCCGGCCGAGATCATCGCATCGGCCTCGCCCTTCTTCACCGCGTCGATCGCCAGCCACATCGAAGACTTCCAGCGGCCGTGCTTGAGCGCCTGGCTCGGCTTGTCGTCCATGCGGATCGCAACGTCGGTATGCACCAGCCTGGACTTGGCCTTAAGTCGCGGCAGCGCATCGAGCGAAGGCTCCACCACGGCGCGATCGCCGTAGAGCAGGAATTCCATGTCGGGATGGCGGACAAGCGAAATATCGGCGCCCGGCAAGACGACCGAGGCGCCATGGTCACCGCCCATAGCATCCAACGCGATGCGAGCCTTGTCAGGCATGGATCGACTTCGGCGGCGCCGGCATGCCGGCCGGCAGGGAGGTCACACGGATACGGCGCACGATGGCGACCTTAACCGCTCGGTCGCAGCAGACAAGCCGGTTGTGCCGCCATTCCATGGATATGGCGGCCGTCACGCCCTGCTGCCGCCGGGACGCTTTTTCAATGCCGCAAGTGCAGCAAAGGGGTGCTCGCCGCCGTCTTCGGTCTTGGGCGCGGCGAATTCCGCGCCCGCCTTGCGCGGATAGGGATCGATGCCGAGAATGAGGAACTCGGTCGCCAGCGCGCCGAGGTCGAGCGTGCCGTCAACCAGCGGTTCCGGTGGCTCGTCATCGCTCTGGGCGCGTTTTCGGGCGCCCTTGGACGCGGGCTCGTCTGCCCCCGCCGCAACCGGCGCGAATTCAAGATCGATTGGCTCCTCCACGGCACTTTCGATCGGCTCCAGTGTCACCACGCAGGTCTGCCCGACCCGGGCGTTTATTTGCCCGCTGACCCGCACCCCGGCGCCTTGCCGGGTGAGGTCAAAGACGGCCGCCAGCCGCGGCAGATCGCGCAAGGCGGCAAGCTCGGCGATGGCAGCGCGGGCCGTTTCCGGGGCCTCGATCTCCATGTGCAAACCGGTCTCGGGGATGTCCTCCACGATCACCGGCACGCTCCAGATGCTTGTGTTTTTCTGCATTAAATCAAACTCTTATGCCTTATCGGCGGGGATCCCGGCCGGGTCCGGCAGCCGAATGGCGCCGGCAGCCAGTCCGGCGGCGTCCTGCGCCGCTAGTTCCCGTACCGCCTCCCGCATATAGGCGGCAAGGCGCGGCGCAGCTCCCGCCGATCCATCGTAGATATTCCGTTCCAGGGCCTGCACCAGCGGTCCGTTGCCGGCGGCGGCGAGCGCGCCCCGATAGGCCTGCGCGCGGCCATAAAAGGCCTCGCCCATGCGCCGCATTTCCTTAGGTACTTTCAGATCACCGACGCCCATTTCGCGCAGATTATGGTCCATATCCTGGCAGAACCGGTCGAACAGGCCCTGCCCGAGCCCAGCCAATGCAGGCTCGCGAGCCAGCCGTTCGAGCACCAGGACCAGGTGCAGAACAATCAGCTCGAAGCGGCCGTTAACCGTGTCGGCAACGGCGTAATCGCTATAAAAGGCGGGGAATCGCGCCTGCGCCACGATCATGCCATACAGGGTGGAAATGGTGTCGGGGCCGCTCGGCGCGCGGCGAAACAGGGGAAAAATCATCGCTTTGGCTCGCCGCTGTCCGGGAATTGCCGCCCGGTACGGCAACGCCGTTGCCGATGCAAGAGCGAAATGAATTTGCCGGATTCAGGCTGCACGACAACTCGCCTTCGCAACCGGCCGCTCCGGTTCGCGCTGCTGATCGCCGGCGCCGCCATGCTTGCCGGCTGCGGCGGCAATTTCGGCGAGACCTTGCAGCGCGGTTATGTGTTGCAGGAAGGCACGCTCGAACAAATCCCGATCGGCGCCACGCAGGAGCAGGTCCTGATCGTGCTGGGCACGCCCTCCACGGTCGCGACCGTCAACGGCGAGGCTTTCTATTATATTTCGCAGAAGACGCATCGCGACGCCGCGTTCCTTCCGCACGAGGTGGTCGACCAACGGGTGGTCGCGGTCTATTTCGACAAGGACCGTCGCGTCACGCGGCTCGCCAATTACGGCATCAAGGACGGCAAGGTCTTCGACTTCCTGACGCAGACCACCGCGACCGGCGGACAGGAAATGAGCTACATCCGCAGCCTGTTCAAAAACGTGATCCCGCATCTCTGAGCCTCTGCGCGGTGCCGGCGAAAAACCACACGCCGCAAAAAAGGGCCCGCATTCGGCGGACCCTTTTCATTGCACCTGTGGGCGCCCCGCTTAGTGAGCCAGCACCGCCAGCAGCAGCAGCGCCACGATGTTGGTTATCTTGATCATCGGGTTCACCGCGGGACCCGCGGTGTCCTTGTAGGGATCGCCGACGGTATCGCCGGTTACCGCCGCCTTGTGGGCGTCGGAACCCTTGCCGCCATAGTGGCCGTCTTCGATGTATTTCTTGGCGTTGTCCCAGGCGCCGCCGCCCGAGGTCATCGAGATGGCGACGAAAAGGCCGGTGACGATGACGCCGAGCAACATGGCGCCAAGCGCCGAGAACCCGGCCGACTTGCCGGCAGGCCCGCCGCCCGCGATCACATAGATCGCGAAATAGACGAAGATCGGCGACAGCACCGGCAACAGCGAAGGAATAATCATCTCCTTGATCGCCGCGCGGGTGAGCATGTCGACGGCGCGGCCGTAGTCGGGCTTGCTGGTGCCTTTCATGATGCCGGGGTTCTCGCGGAACTGGCGGCGCACCTCTTCGACGATCGCACCGGCGGCGCGGCCGACCGCGGTCATGCCCATCGAGCCGAACAAATAGGGCAACAGACCACCGAACAGGAGGCCGACCACCACGTAGGGGTTGGTCAATGCGAAGTCGAGATGGATGCCCTGGAAGTAGCGATGCGTCGCCGACTGGCCGGTGAAGAAGGCGAGATCCTCGTTATAGGCCGCGAACAGCACCAGCGCGCCGAGACCGGCCGAGCCGATGGCGTAGCCCTTGGTGATCGCCTTGGTGGTGTTGCCGACGGCATCAAGCGCGTCCGTCGACTTGCGCACTTCCTTCGGCAAGCCGGCCATTTCGGCAATGCCGCCGGCATTGTCGGTGACCGGGCCGAAAGCGTCGAGCGCAACGACCATGCCGGCGAGCGCCAGCATGGTGGTCACCGCGATGGCGATGCCGAAGAGCCCGGCAAGATTAAAGGCAATCAGGATGCCGGCGATGATGACGATCGCGGGCAGCGCGGTCGCCTCCATCGAAATGGCCAGCCCCTGAATGACGTTGGTGCCGTGGCCGGTGACCGATGCGGCGGCGATCGACTTCACCGGGCGGAAGTCGGTGCCGGTGTAGTATTCGGTGATCCAGATGATCAGACCGGTGACCGCGAGACCGACGATGCCGCAAATGAACAACGTCATGCCGGTATAGGTCTGGCTGTCGATGGCGCCGAAGCCGTGCGGCAGCAGCCAGTTGATAACCCCGCCGATGCCGATCAGCGAAAGGATGCCGGTGACGATCAGGCCCTTGTAGAGCGCGCCCATGATCGACTGGCTCGCCGGCAGCTTGACGAAGAAGGTGCCGACGATCGAGGTGATGATGCAGACGCCACCGATGGCGAGCGGCAAGGTCATCATCGGCAAAAGGATCGGCGTGCTGGCGAAGAAGATCGAGGCCAGCACCATGGTGGCGACCGTGGTCACCGCGTAGGTCTCGAACAGGTCCGCGGCCATGCCGGCGCAGTCGCCGACATTGTCGCCCACGTTGTCGGCAATGGTCGCCGGATTGCGCGGATCGTCTTCCGGGATGCCGGCTTCGACCTTGCCGACCAGATCGCCGCCGACGTCGGCGCCCTTGGTGAAAATGCCGCCGCCGAGCCGGGCGAAGATCGAGATCAGCGAGGCGCCGAAGCCGAGCGCGACGATGGCGTCGATGACGATGCGGTCGTTGGGCGCCTTGTGCAGTGTGCCGGTGAGGAAGCCGAAATAAAGGGTCACGCCAAGCAGCGCCAGCCCCGCCACCAGCATGCCGGTGATGGCGCCGGCCTTGAAGGCGATCTCCAACCCGCCGGCGAGCGATTTCGTCGCCGCCTGAGCCGTGCGCACATTGGCGCGCACCGACACGTTCATGCCGATGAAACCGGCGGCGCCCGACAGGACGGCGCCGATGGCAAATCCGACGGCCACCAGCCAGCCCAGCGTCAGTCCGATGATGACGAAGATCACCACGCCGACAATGCCGATGGTGGTGTATTGGCGCTTGAGATAGGCCTGCGCGCCCTCGCGCACGGCGGCGGAAATTTCCTGCATCCTGGCGCTGCCGGCGTCGGCGCGAAGCACCGATGCGGTGGCCCAGATGCCATAGAGGATCGCAAGCACCCCACAGCCGACGATCACCCACAATATATTCATGGTGGTCTCACCCTCGATTTTGAAATGGCAGGCGGAAGAAACGCTCCCGCCGGCGCCAGGAGCGTCGAGGATGGCCGCTTGTTAAGGGCGCTTCACCCCGACCGGAAAAGCGCGTGGATATAGCCAAAAAGGCGGCGGCAAGGCAACGCCGGAAAGCCCCGGGATTTCCCTTATCAACGGGCCGATGGAACGGTTTAAACCGGCGCCATCCGGTTGCGCGCCGAAAGCCAGGCCAGCATGGCGCCGGCCACGAAAATGCTCGGGAAAATCACCTCATTGATCGCCGTCCAGCCCAGATATTCGAGGATCTGGCCGGAGGAGAACGAACTCAGCGCCATGCTGCCGAATATGAGAAAGTCGTTGAAAGCCTGCACCTTGTTACGTTCCTCGGACCGGTGGCACTGGGTCACCAGATTGGTGGCGCCGATGAATGCGAGGTTCCAGCCAAGCCCGAGCAGCACCAGCGCGGTCCAGAAATGCGCCACCGTGACGCCGGCCATGCCGACCACCGCGGTCAGGGCGATTAGCCCGAGGCCGATCCCGGTTATGCGCTCGATGCCGAAACGCACGATCAGCCCGCCGGTGATGAAGCTCGGCGCATACATCGCCAGCACGTGCCATTGGATGCCGAGCGTGGCGTCGGTGACCGAATGGCCGCAGCCGACCATGGCGAGCGGCGCCGAGGTCATGATGATGTTCATCATGGTGTAGCTTGCGATGCCGCAGGCGGCCGCCACGATGAAGCGCGGATTGCGCACGATCTCGGCGAGCGGCCGCGCATTGTCGGCGCGCCGCACCGGCAGCGGCGGAATTTTCACGAATACCAGCACGGCCGCGGCGAGCAACGCGCAGGCGGACTGGCCGAGATAGCTCGCGGCGAACATATAGGGCGGCAGCAGGTCCTTGGTGAAGATGACGAGCTGCGGCCCGATCACCGCGGCGAATACCCCGCCGGCCAGCACCCAGGACACGACCTTGGGCCGGAACGCTTCGCTCGCGGTATCGGCGGCGGCAAAGCGGTAGGACTGATGCGCCGCGGCATAAAGCCCGCCGCAAAAGGTGCCGACGAGCAGCAGCCAGAAGCGGCCGTCGATCACTGCGGAATAGGAGATCAGCCCCGACAGGACGCCGAACAGCGATCCGGTTTGCAGCGCAAAGCGCCGGCCGAAACGGCGGGCGAGCGCGCCGACCGGCAGCGTTCCGATCCACATGCCGAGCACCATCGCGGTGATCGGCAGCGTGGCGAGACCCTTGTCCGGCGCAAGCGCGGCCCCAACGATCGAGGCGGTCGAGACGATGACGGTGTTGTTGCCGCCGGCGAGCGCCTGCGCGACCGCCAGCACCACGGCGTTGCGCCGCGCCAGAGCGTCGTCGACGGTGCCGTAAAGGACAGGTTCGGCAACCGCCGACATGAACGATTCCCCGGGAAAACCGTTCGCCTTTTAACGGCCGCCGCGAACGATCGCTACTGCCGGCAGCGCAGGGCAGCGTTGCCGGACGGATCAGTCGTTGCGGTCGAAGCGCCAGGCGCCGGGATGGCGGATGATGGCCTCGCGCGCCTCCTCAAGCGAGCGGGCGCCGATCTGCCCGAGCGAGGACCGCAGCTCGTCGACGTAAAGGTCGATCAGATGGCCCGGCCCGGCTTCGCCGAGCGCACCGACCGCCCACAAAAACGACTTGCCGGCAAAGGCTGCGTTGGCGCCGAGCGCCAGCGCCCGCATGACGTCCTGGCCCGAACGGATGCCGCTGTCGAGCACGACGGTCGCCTTCCGGCCGACCGCCGCGACGATCGCCGGCAGCACGTCGATCGAGGGCGCCAACGCCTCGATCTGCCGCCCGCCGTGGTTCGACACCCAGACGCCTTCGATGCCGAGCGCGACTGCTTTCTCCGCGTCCGCCGGGTGCAACACGCCCTTCACCAGCATCGGCCCTTTCCAGCGGTCGCGGTAGCGTTTGATCTCCTCCCAGGAAAACACGCCGCCCATGTTCTTGCGCGCGAAGGTGATGACCTCGTTGGTGCTGCGCGCGCCGCCGGCATATTGCCGGATGGTGGCAAAGCGCGGGTAGCCGTTGCGCAACAGTGCCAGCAGCCATTTCGGCCGCACCGCCATCTCGCACAGCATGCGCAGGTTGGGGCGGAACTCGCGCCCGAGCCCGGCGTAGCTTTCGCGCGTGCGCGTGGTGCGCACCGGCACGTCGATGGTGAGCGCCAGCGCCTTGACGCCCGCCGCCGTCGCCCGCTTGATGAGATCGAAGCCGATGGCGTGATCGTTCTGGAAAAAGCGGTAGAGCTGCAGCCAGAATACGTCGGGCGCGACCTTGGCGACGTCCTCGATGGTGGCGCCGCCGGCGACCCCGAGCGTGTAGGGCACGCGCGCGCGCTGCGCCGCCTTCGCCATGATCATATCCGCGCCCGGCCACACCAGCGAGGGCCCGCCCATCGGCGCGATCCCGATCGGCGCGGCGTAGCGGGTGCCGAACAGCGTCACATCGGTCGGCGGCACCGTGGTGATCGCGCCATAGCGCGGCACCACCTTGATGGCATCGAAGGCCGCCCAGTTCTGCTGGATGCCGACGTCGGCGCCGGCGCCGGTGTCGCCGTATTCGAACGAGAAGCGCGGCACATTCTTCGGCGCCTGCGCCCGCAGGTAAGCCGAACTGGGAAACTGCCGATGCAGCGCTTCGAAGTTAGGCCCGATCCCCTCCGGGAAGTGCCCGATTTCTTTTTTGTCCGGAATGTCGTGCATGACGTCTCCCGCTCCCGAATTCGCTTCTTGTTTTCTTATTATAAGCCGCCGGCGCGCCCCAAGTCCCGGCGATTTCAGAAATGGCTGAAGGAGGCGCGTTTGAAAGCAAGCTGCCGCCCGCCCTCCCCGAGAAAGCGGACGCCGCTGCCGGCCTTTATCGTACCGATTTCGGTCACCGCCACCCCGGCGGCTTTTGCCGCGGTGACGAAGCTTTCGACCTTGGCCGGCGCCACCGTGCAGACAATTTCGAAGTCGTCGCCGCCGGTAAGCGCCGTTTCCAGCATGGCCGGGTCTGCGGCGATCACTGCCTTGGCCGCGGCCGACAAGGGAACCCGTGCGACCTCGATCTCGGCTGCGACCTGCGACACCCGTGCGAGCTTGGCAAAGTCGCCGGCAAGCCCATCGGAGACGTCCATCGCGGCCGATGCGTGAACGCGTACAGCCTCCGCCAGCGCGATGCGCGGCTGCGGCAAAAGATAGCGCGACAGCAGATGCTCGCGCTGCCCGTCGCTGAGTTTCCAGGCCGCACCGTTGCGCAGAGCAACGCCGAGCGCGGCATCGCCGATGCTGCCGCTGACGAACACCCGGTCGCCTGCGCGCGCGCCCGCGCGGCGAACCATGGTTCCTTCCGGCACGCTGCCGAACATGGCGACCGACACCGTGACCGGACCCGGCGTGCGGTCGGTATCGCCGCCGAACAACGGGCAGCCGTAAAGCGTGACATCCTCGCCCAGGCCTTGCGCGAAGCCGGCAAGCCAGTCATCGCCGGTCCCCTTGGGCAGCGCCAGCGACAGCAGGAAGCCGAGCGGCCTTGCGCCCTTGGCCGCGAGGTCCGACAGGTTCACCCGCAGCGCCTTGCGCGCCACGTCGCGCGCGGCGTCCTCGGCAAAGAAGTGCACGCCGCCGACGATCGCGTCGGTCTTGAGCACGAGATCGCAGCCGGCCGGCGGCCTGATAAAGGCGGCATCGTCGCTGAGACCGAGCGCGCCGGGATGCGTCGCCAGCGGCGCGAAGTAGCGCGCGATCAGACGGTCTTCGCCCGACGCATCGTCGGCCATGACATCACCCGGTAAATTCCGCCGCGCGCAGCCTGCGCGCCAGCGTATCCAGCACGGCGTTGACCATGCCGGTTTCGTCGCGTTCGACGAAAGCGGCGGCCACGTCGGCATATTCCGCCACCACGACGCGCGCTGGCACGTCGCGGCGGTGGTCGAGTTCGTAGGCCCCCGCGCGCAGCGCCGCTCGCAGAACCGCCTCGATGCGCTTGAGCGGCCAGCTCCTGGCCAGCGCCTCGTCGATCAGCGGATCAAGCTTGCGCTGCTCGCGCACCACGCCGGAAACGATATCGCGGAAGAACGCCGCCTCGGCCGGCAGATATTGTTCGCCTTCGACCTCGCGCCCGATCCAGTGGCTCTCGAATTCGGTGAGAATCTCGTTCAGGCCGGTGCCGGCGAGATCCATCTGGTAGAGCGCCTGAACCGCAGCGAGGCGTGCCGCGCCGCGCCGGTTCGCCTTGCGCGCGTCCTTGTCGGCGGCTGGCGCGCTTTTGGCCATCTATTTGCCCGTCAGGCTTTGCTTCAGCTTGATCATGGCGAGCGCGGCGAGCGCGGCGCTCGCGCCCTTGTTGCGGTTGTCGGGGGTCGCGCGCGCGAGCGCCTGGGCTTCGTTGTCGACGGTGAGGATGCCGTTGCCGATGGCGAGCTGGCGGTCGATGCTCAGATCCATCAGTCCGCGCGCAGACTCGTTCGACACCAGCTCGAAATGGTAGGTCTCGCCCTGGATCACGCAGCCGAGCGCCACGACGCCGTCGTAAGGTGCCCGCTTTTTCTGCGCGGCGTCGGTCGCCATGACGATGGCGGCGGGAATTTCGAGCGCGCCGGGCACCGCGATGCGCTCGTACTGGACACCCGCTTCGTCGAGCACGCGCACGGCGCCGGCGAGCAGAGCGTCGGAGATGTGTTCGTAGAAGCGCGCCTCCACGATGAGTACGCGCAGCGGGGCGCGCTTTTTCGCGCCGCTTGTTTTCTTGGCCATGATTTCAAGTTCCTTGTTGCGCCGCGTGGTAGCAAGCGCCCGCGCCGCAAACAAGGGTTCTATTTGGTGTCCATCAGCCGCGCGGCGTAGCGCGCCATGGTGTCGATTTCGAGATTGACCTCGCCGCCCTGCCGCAAGGTGCCCAAGGTGGTCATGGCCAGCGTATGCGGGATGATCAGCACCGAAAACTCGTCGCCTTCGACCGCGTTGACGGTAAGCGATACGCCGTCGAGCGCGACCGAGCCCTTGGGCGCGATGAAACGCGCCAACGCAGATGGCACGCGCAGCGTCAGGCGCGCCATGTCGGTCGCGTCCTCGCGTGCGACCACCTGCGCGAGGCCATCGACATGGCCGGCGACCAGATGGCCGCCCAGTTCGTCACCCATTTTGAGCGAGCGTTCGAGATTGACCCGGCTGCCGTGCCGCCATCGCCCGACCGTGGTGACCGCAAGCGTCTCCGCCGCGGCATCGACGGCAAACCACGTTCTGCCGTGCTCTTCGCCCGCGCCGACCACCGTCATGCAGACGCCGGAACAGGCGATCGAGGCGCCCTCGGTCAGTTCGGCGCGCGGATAGGCGCAGGCGATCGTGATGCGATGCAGATTGTCGGCGCGCGGCTTGACCGACCGCACCTCGCCCATACCGGTGACGATGCCGGTGAACACGTCACACCCGGTCGAAGATTTCGAGCGTGTCGGCGCCGAGCTGTTCGCGGCCGCGGGCGTGCAATTGGCCGGTGAAGCCGTCGAGCGGCATGTCGTCCAGCGGTTCGATGCCGTCGGCGCCGATGGTCTTTTCGCCGCGTAGCAGTGCGAGTTCATCGATCAATCTGGCGCGAGCCAGCGCGCCGGCGAGTTTCGGGCCGCCTTCCACCATCAGACGGGTGATGCCCTCGCCGGCAAGAACCTTCAGCACCTCGTCGAAGTCGAGCTTGCCGCCGGTGTCGCCGACTCGGAACACCTTGCAGCCCTTCTGCTGCAAAATCTCTTCGGCGATGGCCGAGGGCTTCGCGGAAGTGAACACCCAGGTCGGCGTTTCGCGCACCGTCGCCACCACCGAAGTCGCGAGCGGCAGTTTCAAGCCGGCATCGAGCACCACCCGTACCGGCGATCGCTCGAACATTCCCGGCAGCCGGCAGGTCAGTTGCGGATTGTCCGACAGCACGGTGCCGATCCCGACCATGATGGCGTCGCTTGCCGCCCGCATTTCAAACACGCGCGTGCGCGCCGCCTCGCCGGTGATGGCGACAGGTCGCCGGCCCGCGAGCCCAGCTTTGCCGTCGGCCGATACCGCAAGCTTGAGCGTGATATAGGGCCGGTTCGCGGTGATGCGCATGATGTGGCCGGCATGCACGCGGCGGGCCTCCTCGGCGCCGAGCCCGATATCGACCGCGATGCCCTTGGCGCGCAGCCTTTCGTGGCCGTGCCCGGCGACTTCCGGATTGGGATCTTCCAGCGCCGACACCACGCGCGCGACGCCGGCCTTGACGATCGCGTCGGCGCAAGGTGGCGACTTGCCCTGATGCGAGCAAGGCTCCAGCGTCACATAGAGCGTGGCGCCCTGCGCTGCCTTCCGGGCGCGGCGCAGGGCCTCGGCTTCGGCATGCGGCCGGCCGCCGGGTTGCGTCCAGCCGCGCCCGACAATGACGCCGTCCTTGACGATGACCGCGCCGACCGCGGGGTTGGGCCAGGTGTTGCCCAACCCGCGCCGGCCGAGCGTAAAGGCGAGCGCCATGAAACGCGCGTCGTCCGTCTGTGCCGCGGCGGCACTCTGCGCGGCCTGCGCGTTCATTTGCGCGCCGTTGCGGACTTGGCGTCGTCGCTCGACAACTCGTCGAGCGCGGCGCGGAAGTCCTTGGCCTCGCGGAAATTGCGGTAGACGGAAGCGAAGCGCACATAGGCGACGTCGTCGAGCTCGCGCAAGTGTTCCATCACCAGTTCGCCGATGGTCTCCGAGGTGACTTCGTTTTCGCCCTGGCTTTCCAGCTCGCGCACGATTTTGGACACCATCTGCTCGATGCGTTCCGGCTCGACCGCGCGTTTGCGCAGCGCGATCTGCACCGAACGCATGAGCTTGTCGCGGTCGAATGGCACGCGGCGGCCGTTGCGCTTGATGACCGTGAGTTCGCGCAATTGCACGCGCTCGAAGGTGGTGAAACGGAAATTGCAGGTGAGACACACGCGGCGGCGGCGGATGACCGCCGAATCTTCGGTCGGCCGCGAATCCTTCACCTGCGTATCGAGACTTCCGCAGCTCGGGCAACGCATGACGGGACCCCCTCCCTGCCTTCCCCGCAACGGGGGAAGAAAATGGGGAACTATTGATAAATCGGAAACCGCGAAATCAACGCCTTTACCTTGTCGCGCACCGCGCTCTCGATCAGCGAGTCCTCGTCGACCTTTTTCTGCGACAGCACGTCGAGCACTTCCACGATCATTTCGCCGACCTGGCGGAATTCGGCGATGCCGAAGCCGCGCGTGGTGCCGGCCGGGGTGCCGAGCCTGATGCCCGAGGTTACGAAAGGCTTTTCCGGGTCGAACGGGATGCCGTTTTTGTTGCAAGTGATGTGGGCGCGGCCAAGCGCCGCCTCCGCCACCTTGCCGGTGAGCCGCTTGGGCCGCAGATCGACCAGCATCAAATGGGTATCGGTGCCGCCCGACACGATGTCGAGGCCGCGCGACTTGAGCGTCTCGGCAAGCGCCCTGGCGTTTTCCACCACGTTGCGGGCATAGGTGCGGAAGCTCGGCCGCAGCGCTTCGCCGAAAGCCACCGCCTTGGCCGCAATGACGTGCATCAGCGGTCCGCCCTGCATGCCGGGGAACACGGCCGAGTTGAGCTTTTTGGCGAGCGCCTCGTCGTCCGTCAGGATCACGCCGCCGCGCGGCCCGCGCAGCGTCTTGTGCGTCGTGGTCGTCACCACATGCGCGTGCGGGAATGGAGAGGGATGCGCGCCGCCCGCCACCAGGCCGGCGAAGTGCGCCATGTCGACCAGAAGAAAAGCGCCGACCTCGTCGCAGATTTCGCGGAAGGCGCGGAAATCGATGATGCGCGGATAGGCCGAGCCGCCGGCGATGATGAGCTTGGGTTTGTGCTCGCGCGCCAGCCGCGCGACCTCCTCCATGTCGATGCGGTTGTCGTCGCGCCGCACGCCGTAAGGCACCGGCTTGAACCATTTGCCCGACAGATTGACCGGCGAGCCGTGGCTCAGATGCCCGCCGGCGGCGAGATTGAGCCCCATGAAGGTGTCACCGGGCTGGAGCAGAGCAAAAAATACTTCCGCGTTAGCAGAAGCGCCAGAATGCGGCTGTACGTTCGCAAAGTTACAGCCGAACAGCTTTGTTACCCGTTGTATTGCCAAATCCTCTGCGATATCGACGAACTGGCAGCCGCCGTAATAGCGCTTACCCGGCAGGCCTTCGGCGTATTTGTTGGTCAAGACCGAGCCTTGCGCCTCGAGAACGGCGCGAGAAACGATATTCTCCGAAGCGATCAGCTCGACTTCGTCGCGTTGCCGGCCCAGTTCCAATTGTATGGCGTCGGCGATTTCCGGATCGGTTTCGCGCAAGGATGCCGAGAACAGGCGTTCTACATCGTTTAAAGGCTTAGAACTCGACATCGCCGACATCACGTTCTCCTGGCGCCGGGGGGACGCGGTTCGGCGCCGAAATCTGGAAAGTCCGGGATCGCCGAGGCCAATACCATATCGCCCGGCAACCGCCAAGCACTGGCATGTGGATGGTCTGCCAACCGCAATATCTTGGGGGCCGCCGCAAATGACAAAACCCCGGCCGCGAGAGGCCGGGGCAAGTCTCTCCGCCAGTAGGAGGTCTTAAAGGCGGTAAAGGATCTGATCGGTCCAGAAGCGCTCGAGCCGATGCAGCGACTTGTTGAGCGTGGCGAATTCGTCGGCGTTGATGCCGCCGACTTGCTCAACGGTGCGCACGTGTTTCTGATAGAGCGTGTCGACGATGTCGCGTACCTCGCGGCCCTTTTCGGTCAGCTTGATGCGCACCGAGCGGCGGTCGACGCGGCTGCGCTGGTGATCGAGGAACGCCATCTCGACCAGCTTCTTGAGATTGTAGGAGACGTTGGAGCCGAGATAGTAACCGCGCGTGCGCAGTTCGCCGGCGGTGAGCTCCTTGTCGCCAATGTTGTACAGCAGCAGCGCCTGCACCGAATTGATGTCGGCGCGGCCGCGGCGATCGAATTCATCCTTGATGACGTCGAGCAGCCGGCGATGCAGCCGTTCGACCAAGGTCAAGGCCTCGTGATAAAGCGGCCTGATGTGGTCGAACTTCGCCTCACGATCGGCGGATTCGACCGTCTTCACAACGGCTTTCATGTCCAACGCCCCTTTATGCGTTTTATTATCTTGCAATACGTCGCCCGGTTGCGAGGCCCTGTCTTCCTCGATCCGGACATCGCACCCTAAGAGGGGCACTCTAAAATCGGCTTAAATAACACCATAAAGATTAGGTTTATTTGCAACGGTGAACGCTTCGTTCAATCCGGCATTTGAACGAATGGCGTCAGCAATCGTTTACCTTGGCAACACCGGTAAATCGCGGAAAACTTGATTGAACTTTACCGGTGCTCGCGCGTTCTGATTTCAGTGCGTCGCACCCAACAAACAGACAGGGAGCAGACCATGCGCAGACTCTATATTGTTGCAGTGTTGGCCGCATTAACGGCTATTCCGGCGGCGGCGAACGCTGCCGATCACGAACGCACCGTAACCGGCGCCGCGATTGGCGCAGGCGCGGGCGCCGTGGTGGCCGGACCGGTCGGAGCGGTCGTTGGCGGTGTCGGCGGTGCCGTGATCGGCGGACCACGCATCAGCCACCGGCGTTGCTGGCACGACCACTATGGTCATCGTCATTGCCACTATTGGTGAAGTGGTGAACTCGGTTTCGCTGCAAAGCCCGGCCACACGGCCGGGCTTTGTCATTGCGCGCCGCGCACGAAGCGGTAGATGCCGGAAAAATCCTTGCCCGCCTCCCCGCTCGCGACATATTGAGCGTAGATTTTTGCCGCGTCGGCGCCGAGCGCGGTGCTAGCGCCGGATGCCTTCGCCGCTTCCTGCGACAGTTTCAAATCCTTCAGCATCATCGCCGCGGTGAATCCCGCCTGATAGTCGCGATTGGCGGGCGAGGCCGGCACCGGGCCCGGCACCGGGCAGTAGCTCGTCATCGCCCAGCACTGGCCTGACGATTTGGACGAAATGTCGAACAGCTTCTGGTGATCGAGGCCGAGCTTCTCGGCGAGCACGAAGGCCTCCGACACCGCGATCATCGACACGCCGAGGATCATGTTATTGCAAATCTTCGCGGCCTGCCCGTTGCCAGCGTCGCCGGCATGCACGATGGTCTTGCCCATCTTTTGCAGGATCGACTCGGCGCGGGTGAAAGCCTGCATGCTGCCGCCGACCATGAAGGTGAGCGTGCCGGCGGTCGCGCCGCCGACGCCGCCGGAAACCGGCGCATCGAGCATCAGCAACCCTTTGCGATGCGCCGCAGCGGCGACCGCGCGCGCGGTTTCCACATCGATGGTGGAGCAATCGATCAACAGCGTGCCTTCGTTCGCGTTGTCGACGATACCGGAGGAGCCAAGGTACACCTCGCGCACGTGCTGGCCTGCCGGCAGCATGGTGATGATCACATCGGCGCGCGCGGCGGCGGTCTTCGCCGTTTCAACGCCGGCGCCGCCGGCCGCCACCAGTTTGGCGACGGCCGCCGCATTGACGTCCACGCCTTCGACCTGATGGCCCGCCTTGATCAGGTTCTGCGCCATCGGCAGTCCCATATTGCCGAGCCCGATGAACCCTATGCGCGCCATGGCACCCTCCCCAATTCTTTTGTTTCGATCACGGCGGTTGCTCCTGCGCCGATTTCAAGGCCAGCCAAAGATAAAGCACGAGCAGTCCGCCTTCCACCAGACTGGTCAGCGCGCCGCCGCCAAACACCTGCGGAAAAAATATTTGTACCGCCAGCATCGAGGCAACAGCGGTTAGCCAGATCACCGCGCCCCAGGCGGCGGCAAGCCATAGCCCGATCGCCGCGACGAGATCGATCACCGCGAAAAACACGGTCGCGGCCTGCCAGGCGATGGAGCGATATTGGAATGCTTCGCTGGCATCGACGCCAATGCCGCACACCCGCGACCAGTGGTAAAGACCCTTGAGCATCGACGCAGCGGCCATCAGGCGGAGAAAAAGCACCAGCCGCCGCGTCCAGCGACCTATGTCGCGATCGGCCGCATGTTCATGCACCGGCTCAAGGCCCTGCAAATCGTCGCCAGTGAACGGCTCGCTCATGGCAGCACCAGTTCGTTGGCGCCGAGCGGCGCAAAATGTCGCTCCACCTCCGCCTCGCCGACCTCGCCGAGCGCCGCCGGCCGCCATCGCGGCTTGTTGTCCTTATCGACGATCACGGCGCGCACGCCCTCGTAAAAATCGCTCCCGTGCATGATGCGCGACACTATGCGGAATTCGGCGCGCATGCACGTCTCGAAGTCCCAGGCCTTGCCGCGCCGCACTTGCGCCAGCGCAATCTTCAGACTGAGCGGCGATTTCGTCCGTATGACGGCAGCGGTTTTACCGGCCCAGGCCGCGTCATGACCCGCGCCCGCTGTCTCGCGGTCGAGCGCTTCCAGGATGTCCTCGACGCGATCGCCCTTGAACAGCCGGTCGATGGCCGTTCGCCTCGAAACAATGGGCGCTTCCCCCGCCGGTTCGGCGAACGCGGCAAGCGCCGCATCGACCGAAACGGTTCCGCTCAAACCTTCGAGCAGTGCGGCAAAGCGCGCCGAGGGGATGCGATGCGTAGCAAGACCCGCAGCGCAGGCATCGCCGATGCCGAAGCGCTCGCCGGTCAGTCCGCAATAGGTGCCGAGTTCGCCTGGCATCCGCGGCAGAAACCACGTGGCGCCGACGTCGGGGAAAAAGCCGATCCCCACTTCCGGCATGGCGAACTGGAAACGATCGCCGGCAACCCGGTGCGACCCGTGCACAGACACGCCGACCCCGCCGCCCATGACCAGCCCGTCAACCAGGGCGACATAAGGCTTGCGAAAAGTCTTGATCGCCGCGTTGAGCGGATATTCAACCCGCCAGAATTGCAGCGCTTCGGCTGCGCGGCCGGCCTTGCCTAGATCGTAGAGCGCGCGGATATCGCCGCCGGCCGAGAAAGCGCGCGCGCCGGCCGCCTGGATAATCACGCGGGTGATCGCCGGGTCGTCGGCCCACGCGTCTAGCTGCGCGCGCAAGGCCCACACCATGTCGTAAGTGACGGCATTGAGCGCCTGCGGGCGATTGAGCGTAACGAGGCCAGCCGCGCCACGCCGCTCGAAAAGAATATCGTCGGTCATCGCGCGCAGCCGGCCATCCGGTCTAATTTTGCGACGGCCAAACGCCTGCGGCCTCGAGCCGCTGCATCGCCTGGTCGGAAAACTCCGCCTGCGGCGCATCTCCGCCGATCACGAACATCAGGATCGATTCGGCGTTTGGATCGCCCTTGGTGACGTTTTCGAAACGCCGGATCATGCCGGGCGGGAACGACACCACATCGAGCGGACCGAGGTCGACATAGTCCACCTCGCCCTTTTCGTTTTCCCAGCTCGCGCGCCAAGTGCCGCTCATCGGAATAAAAGTCTCATTGGTGTCGTGATTGTGCATTTCCGGCCCGTGGCCGGGCCTCGCCTTGCAATAACCGAGGTTGAAGCCTTCGCGGATCTTGATCGCGGCCATGCGCGCGGCGTTGTCGCCAACGGGCGAGGTCGCATTGGCGCCGACGTTTTCCGGCGGCTGGAAGCCGATGACGTTAAACAATGTGCGCTCGCAGCCCGGCATCTTGCTGTCCGGCAGGCCGCCATCGGAGCCTTTCAAATCCTTGAAACGCGCCACGCGTTTCATCATTTCATCGCGCGAGAGATAGAGCCGCGGAAGCTGTTCCATCGCATTCTCCCAATTTTTCTAGTTACCCAGCATAGCGCGGCCGACGATCAGCCGCATGATTTCGTTCGTGCCTTCGAGGATCTGGTGCACGCGCACGTCGCGCAGCACCCGTTCGATCGGATGGTCGCGCAGATAGCCGTAGCCGCCGTGCAATTGCAGGCAGCCATTGACCACCGCGAATCCGGTATCGGTGGCAAGGCGCTTGGCCTGCGCCGCGAGCCGGGTCGCCGACGGCTCTGCGGCGCTCACTGCCACGGCGGCGCGATGCAGCAACAGGCGGGCGGCCTCAAGCTCGGTTGCATAATCGGCGATGCGGAATTGCAGCGCCTGGAAATCGGCGAGCCGCGAGCCAAATTGCCTGCGTTCCTTCATATAGTCGACCGTGCGGTCGAGACAGAACTGCGCGCCGCCGATCGAGCAGGCGCCGATATTCAGGCGTCCGCCGTCGAGCCCCGCCATGGCGATCTTGAAGCCCTGCCCTTCCCGACCGATCAGGTTCTCGGCCGGCACGCGGCAATTCTCGAACATCACCATCGCGGTCGGCTGCGATTTCCAGCCGAGCTTTTTCTCTCGCGCGCCGTAGGACAGGCCGGGCGTCCCCTTCTCCACGACGATGGTCGAAATCCCGCGCGGGCCCGCTTTGCCGGTGCGCGCCATCACGACATACAAATCGGAGACGCCCCCGCCGGAAATGAACGCCTTGGTGCCCTCGAGTATGTAGGCATCGCCCTCGCGGCGTGCGCGCGTCGTCAGGCTCGCCGCGTCCGACCCCGAGCCCGGTTCGGTGAGACAATAGCTGGCGAAATGCTCCATGTTGCAAAGTCTGGGCAGGAATTTTTTGCGGGCGGCAGCCCCGCCGAAGGCGTCGATCATCCAGGCCGCCATGTTGTGGATCGAGATATAGGCTGCGGTCGAGGTGCACCCTTGCGCCAGTTCCTCGAAAATCAGCGCGGCATCGAGCCGCGTCAACGCCGCCCCCCCGACGTCTTCCTTGACGTAAATGCCGCCAAAGCCGAGCGCCGCCGCCCGCCGCAACGCTTCGACCGGAAAGGTCTCATTCTCATCCCAATCGCGCGCATGCGGCATCATTTCGTCGCGGGCAAACTGCCGCGCGGTAGACTGGAACGCGCGTTGTTCTTCGCTGAGTTCGAAATCCATATATCGACCGATAAAAGCCGGCCTTCGCGCCGTCAACGCCCATCGGGCCCTGCGGATGGGGCGGGTAGCGGGCGGTCCCTGGAACGGCTAAAAAGAGGCTCCGGAGCCCTCCAATGGCAATCAAATTCGGCCGTCCGATCGAAACGCGCGCCCGCCTGTCGCCGGTGGAAAATCAGGCGGCCGAGCGGCTCGATCTCGCCATTCGCCCGCGCCGCAATCGGCGGGCCGAATGGGTGCGCCGCATGGTGCGGGAGAACCAGCTTACCACCGACGACCTGATCTGGCCGCTGTTCATTGTGGACGGTGACAACACGCGCGACCCGGTCGCCTCGATGCCGGGCGTCGAGCGGTTGTCGGTCGACCAGGCAGTGCGTGCGGCCGAACGCGCGGCGAAACTGACCATTCCATGCCTCGCGCTGTTTCCCTATACCGATCCGGCCCTGCGTGACGAGACCGGTAGCGAAGCGCTCAACCCCGACAATCTGGTTTGCCGCGCATTGCGCGCGATCAAAAGGGAAGTTCCCGAGATCGGTTTGCTCGCCGACGTGGCGCTCGATCCTTTCACCAGCCACGGGCACGACGGCTTGCTGCGCGACGGCGTCATCCTCAACGACGAAACGGTCGCCGTTCTGGTCAAGCAGGCGCTGGTGCAGGCGCAAGCCGGCTGCGACATCATCGCGCCTTCCGACATGATGGACGGCCGCGTCGCCGCCATCCGCAAGAGCCTCGATGCGGCGGATTTCACCGAAGTGTCGATCATGTCCTATGCGGCGAAATACGCCTCGGTCTTCTACGGGCCGTTCCGCGACGCGGTCGGTTCCTCCAAGACGCTGACCGGCGACAAGCGCACCTACCAGATGGACTATGGCAATGCCGAGGAGGCGCTGCGCGAAGTCGCGCTCGACATCGAGGAAGGCGCCGACATGATCATGGTCAAGCCGGGGCTGCCTTATCTCGACATCATCCAGCGCGTAAAGGACACCTTCGCCATGCCGACCTTCGCCTACCAGGTCTCCGGCGAATACGCGATGATCATGGCGGCGGCCGGCAACGGCTGGCTCGACGGCGAGCGCGCGATGTGGGAAAGCCTCACCGCCTTCAAGCGCGCCGGCGCCGACGGAGTGCTCACCTACTTCGCGCCGCGCGTGGCGGAAAAACTGAAATCGGGCTGAACGCCCAACTTGTCTTCCTTCCCGGCCAACGGCCGTTCCTGAAATCGACGGGTCATCACTTCCATGGGCGAATTCGCAATCGGTCAAGGCGTGTCGCGTTTCGAGGATCCGCGGCTGATCCAGGGCGGCGGACGCTTCACCGACGACATCAAGCTGCCGGGCATGGCGCATGGCGTGGTGCTGCGCTCGCAACACGCGCATGCCAAAATAAGATCGATCGACACCGCGGCGGCAAAAGCCGCGCCCGGCGTGCTCTGCGTGCTTACCGCGGCCGACGTGAAGGCTGCCGGTTTCGGCGACCTGCCGGTTCCCGGCGGACACAAGCGGCGCGATGGTTCGCCCATGTACAAGCCGCGTTATCCGATCCTCGCCGAGAATCGCGTGCGCTGGGTCGGCGATTGCGTCGCCTTCGTGGTGGCCGAGACCGTGGCACAGGCAATGGATGCCACCGAATTGATCGCCGTCGATTTCGAGTCGCTGCCGGCGGTCACGTCCACCGCCGAGGCGCCGAAGCCCGGTGCGCCGCGTGTATGGGACGATTGCCCCGACAATATCTGCTTTGTCGAGCTCATCGGCGACAAGACGGCGGTCGACTCCGCTTTCGCGCGCGCCGACAAAATCGTCAAACACCGGTTTGTCGTCAATCGCGTCACCGCCGCCACCATGGAACCGCGCGGTGCCGTCGGCGACTATAACGCCGCCGACCGCCGCTACACCGTCTATACGCCGATGCAGCGGCCGCTGCCGACCCGCGCCGACCTCGCCAAGGTCCTCAATGTGTCGGACAGCAAAGTGCGCGTCATCACCGGCGACACCGGCGGCAGCTTCGGCATGAAGTCGCCGATATTCAACGAGACGCCGCTGGTGTTGCTGGCGTCCAAGCTCACCGGGCGGCCGGTGAAATGGATCTCGACCCGAACGGAAGCGTTCCTCGCCGACGCGCAGGCGCGCGACAATGTCACCGAGGCCGAGCTCGCGCTCGACAAGAACGGTCATTTCCTGGGAATGCGCGTGAAGACAATCGCCGCGATCGGCGCTTACCTGCAAAGCGCCATGCCCGCTTTCGTGCTCAACGCCGGCACGCTCGCCGGCGTCTATCGCACGCCAGCAATCCACGTCGACATCACGGCGGTGTTTTCCCATACCAACCCGATGCGACCTTACCGCGGCAACGGCCGGCCCGAGGCGGCCTATATTATCGAGCGCATGGTCGATCTCGCCGCCGCCGAACTTAGCATCGACCCGGCCGAATTGCGCCGGCGCAACTACGTTCCGCCCGGCGCCATGCCGTTCAAGAGCGGACTGACCTTCACTTACGACTGCGGCGAGTTCGAAAAGAACATGGATCTCGCGCTCGAACTATCCGACCGCAAAAACTTCAAGGTGCGCAAAGCCGAGGCGCGCATGCGCGGCAAGCTGCTCGGCTTCGGCTTGTCGAACACCATCGAGCGCGCCGGGGCGCCGAGCCTGGAGGGCGCCGAGGTGCGCTTCGACCGCACCGGTGCGCTGATGCTGTTCTCCGGGTCGAACAGCCAGGGCCAGGGCCACGAGACCGTGTTCAAACAATTGGTCTGCGACCGGCTCGGCATCGATCCCAAAGACGTGCAGTACATCCAGGGCGACACCGACCAGGTGTTCTTCGGCGAGGGCACCGGCGGCTCACGTTCAGCGACGCTTGCCGGCTCGGCCTTTCACCTGGCGACCGAGAAGATCGTGACCAAGGCGCACGCCATCGCCGCGCACATGCTCAAGGTCGACGAGGCCGATCTGAGATTCGACGAGGGCGTTTTTTCCACCGGCAAGACCAACCGCACATTGTCGGTGAAAGAAATTGCCGCCGCCGCGCTGGAGCCCGACAATTTGCCGGTGGGCATGGAGCCGGGAATATCGGCAACGGCCATCTATCGCTCCCCGTCCAACAGTTACCCGAACGGCTGCCACACCTGCGAAGTCGAAGTCGACCAGGAAACCGGCAAGGTCGACATTGTGCGCTATTCCGTCGTCGACGATTTCGGCACCGTGCTCAATCCGCTGCTGTTGCACGGCCAGGTGCACGGCGGCATCGCGCAGGGCGCGGGTCAGGCGCTGATGGAAGACATCCATTTCGATGCGCAAGGCCAACTCGTCACCGGCTCGTTCATGGACTACGCCATGCCGCACGCCCATGATTTCTGTGACATGGAGGTCGAGAGCAATCCGGTGCCGACCAAGACCAATCCGCTCGGCGTCAAGGGCGCCGGCGAGGCCGGCTGCGTCGGCGCCCTGCCCGCGGTGGTCAACGCGCTGGTCGATGCGCTTGCCGAATTCGGCGTCAGGCATATCGAGATGCCGGCAACCCCGGAGCGCGTCTGGCGCGCGATGAAGGGCCGATAGCGTCGCCAAGAACTGCAGGTAATAAGCTACCGTACGGACTGAATTGGTTGGCGCTGGCCGCGCCGGCTATTTGCTAAGCCTGTCGCGCCGCGGCTAACGCACAGCGTCAAGGAGAATTCCCATGCGCAATGTTGGACGCAAGCTGGCGTTCGTCCTCGCTTCCTCCAGCCACGGAACGATGATCGTCAATCGTTTCGATCGCCACGTCGGTCCCGGCGGTGGCTTCGGAGTCGGCTTGCAGATTCTCGAGACCGGCCACTTCGATCCGACCGAAGTCGAACTGATCGTGCAATTGCTCGAGTTGCGCCGGCGCCATCACGGCGACGGCGTGGTCGCCATCGACTGTGGCGCCAATATCGGGGTACACACCGTCGAATGGGCGATCGCGATGACCGGCTGGGGCTCGGTGCTTGCGGTCGAAGCGCAGGAGCGAATCTACTATGCGCTGGCCGGGAATATTGCGATCAACAATTGCTTCAACGCGATGGCCGTGCACGCCGCCGTTTCCTCGGAGCCGGGCGTCATGAAGATTCCGATGCCGAATTATCTCACGGCCTCGAGCTTCGGCAGTCTCGAATTGCGCAAGCGCGAGGGCAATGAATTCATCGGGCAGCCGATCGACTACTCGGACGAAAAATCCGTGACGATCCGGAAAATGACGCTGGACGGCCTCGCATTCCCCCGCGTGGACCTGATCAAAATCGACGTCGAAGGCATGGAAATGGAGGCGCTCGAAGGCGCCCAGGCGACAATCGAGAAGAGCCATCCAATTCTGCTTGTCGAATCCGTAAAGGCAGGAAGCGAGCGCCTGCGCCCATGGCTGGAGCAGCGCGGCTACAAGATCTTCGAAGTCGACATCAATCTTTTGGCGGTGCACCAGAGCGACCCGACGCTCGGCCAGTTGAAAGTCACGACGCCGCAGGCGGCGTCACCGGCCGGTTGAAACGCGCCCGCCGCGCGCCGTTCGCGGCAAATGTAAGCTGCATTCTCGGCTGCCGTCCTTTTCCCACCACCATCGCCCGTTGCGCTCGGGTTCGCCGGGCGCAATCGCGCGCGTGCACGATGCGCAGCCGATCGAGGCGAAGCCTTTAGCGTACAACGCATTGATCGGCACATTATTGGCCTCGACGGCGGCAAGGACCGCGGGCCGCGTCCAATCAAACAGCGGGTTAAGCTTGGTCAGGGTGCGAACGGCATCGTAATCGACAAGTGCGGCCTCGCGCCGCGTCGCCGTCTGATCGGCGCGCAGGCCGGTGACCCAGGCCGCAGCTCCAGTCAGAATTCGATCGAGCGGCCTGGCTTTGCGCACGTTGCAGCAGGCAAGCCTTGCCTCGGTCGAAGCGTAGAAGCCGTTGACGCCGTCGCGCGCGACAAGCGCTTCCAGGGCGTCGCGATCCGGATAGACCGCGCGGATGCGGCGCCCATAACGGCGTTCGGTTTCCGCCCACAGCGCGTAGGTTTCCGGAAACAGCCGCCCGGTATCCAACGTGACTACGTCGATGTCGAGATCGAGCTGCCATATCCAATGTAAAATGAGCTGCCCTTCGATGCCGAACCCGTGCGTGAATACGACGCGGCCGTCGATTGCGCGCCACAGATAGGCGATGCGCTCGGCCGGAGTCAAAGCCACGATATCGTCGCTGCGGATTTTGCGAACCACGTCGAGCATGCGGCAGTTAGAGTTCCCGGCATTTTGCGAGTCAAACCGGAAATAGTATTCGCTTTTTTCCACCTGCGCGCGCCGCCGGTGCTTTCACCGCGCCGATAACGGCAAGGCTATGCCAAATTTTTCGCGCTATCGGCCGATAAAAGTTCTATCGCCGCACGCGCCCGAGCAATGCAATCGTCATTCCGCGCGCGACAAGCGTGAAAGAATCTTGCGCATTGGAGCGATATCTTTCACGGCCCATGCGTCACGCAATGAAATATGGCCACGGCGTCAGGCGGCAACGGAATTTTCGCGCTTTCCGCTCACTCCATGGCCGCACCGGTTTCGATGCGCACCGGGCGGTAGCCGTCCGCGGCGAGCGCCATCATGATCTCCTCGGCGTGGGCGGCATCGCGCGCCTCGAAGGTCACGTCGAGCTTGGCGCCCTTGGCCGGCACGTCGAGAAAGAGCCGGCGGTGGTCGACCTCCAGAATATTGGCGCCGAGCTTGCCGAGCCGGGTCGCGATCGTGCCGAGAACGCCCGGCCGGTCCGGAATGGTCAGTCGGAACGAGACGATGCGGGTTTCGCGCTCAAGTTCGCGCACCATGATCGACGCCAGAATGCGCGGATCGATATTGCCGCCGCACAAGATGAGCCCGACCTTCTTGCCGCGAAAGCGCCCGGGGCTGGCCAACATGGCGGCAAGGCCCGCCGCGCCGGCGCCCTCCGCCATGGTCTTTTGCAGGGTGAGATAGGCATTGGCCGCACGTTCGAGATGCGCCTCGTCCACCAGGATAATTTCCGCGACCAGTTCGCGGATCACCGGCAATGTTAGTTTGCCGACATTCTTGACCGCAATGCCTTCGGCCAGCGTCGGCCCCCCGATCGGCCGATTGTCGTTGTGCAGCGCGTTCCACATCGAGGGATAAAGCGCGGCTTCGGCGCCGACGATTTCAATATTGGGCTTTACGGCTCGCGCGGCGATGGCGTTGCCGGCAATCAGGCCGCCGCCGCCGATCGGGATCGCCAGCAAATCGAGATCGGGCGCTGCCTCCAGCATTTCCAGCGCGATGGTGCCCTGCCCGGCGATGATGCGGGGGTCGTCGTACGGATGCACCAGAGTCAACCCGCGCTCCGCCAATATCCGTTCGCAGCGTGACTGCGCTTCGGTGATGGTCTCGCCTTCGAGCACCACTTCGGCGCCATGCGCCTGGGTGGCGGCCACCTTCACGAACGGCGTGGTCACCGGCATGACGATGGTCGCCGGGATTTTCAGCCGCGCGGCGTGATAGGCGACCGACTGGGCGTGGTTGCCGGCCGACATGGCGATCACGCCGCGTCGCCGCTCGGCCTCGCTGAGCGAGGCGAGCTTGTTGAGTGCGCCGCGATCCTTGAAGGAATTGGTGACTTGCAGGTTTTCGTATTTGACGTAGACGTCGGCACCCGTCAGCGCCGAAAGCCTGGGCGCCGGCAACATCGGGGTGCGCAGCACCGCGCCGCGGATCAGGCGGCGGGCGGCTTCGATGTCGGCGATGGTGATGGCCACGCGGCGTCTCCGGCTAGTCCCCGCACCATGCCGCAAGCCCGCCCGGCGTTCCAGCCGGTCGGCGGCCGCTACCCCCTTGCGGGATGGCGGTATATTCTCCATCTCGATGCCGTACGACCAAACGGCACCACGCAAAGGGCCCTCCGGAATGTCGATCGACGTCAAACCCCACGCCTACGACCCGGCGGCGAACCCCGAATTGTTCGATGGCGTGCTGTCGCGCCGGGTGCTGGCATTCATTATCGATTTCATCATCATCGCGGTCCCCGTGGTGCTGACGTCGATGTTCATTTTCGCTTTCGGCATCGTCACATTGGGACTTGGCTGGGCGCTCTATTGGCTGCTGACGCCCGCCACGGTGATCTGGGCGCTTTGCTATTTTGGGGCGACCCTCGGCGGCCCGCATTCGGCCACCGTCGGCATGCGTGTCATGGATCTGGAAATGCGCACCTGGTACGGCGCGCCGGCCTATTTCGTGCTCGGCGCGGTGCATGCGATCGCCTTCTGGTTCACGGTGTCGTTCTTCTCGCCGTTTGTCCTGCTGGTCGCCTTTTTCAACCGGCGCCGGAGGCTCTTGCACGACATCATGCTCGGCACGGTGATCATCAACAGTCCGGCGCGGGCCGCCATGCGCGGTTACAGCGCGGGATAACGGCTTTGACGAAACCCCCGGCGGCGCGCAATGCTAGGGGTGAATCGCAAGCCATGATGGCAAGATGACGTGACCCAGCATTCCCGCGATACGCCGCAATTCTATCTCACAGCGCCTTCGCCTTGCCCCTATTTGCACGGCCAGGAGGAGCGCAAGGTGTTCACGCACCTCGTCGGCGAACGCGCGGGCGAGCTGAACGACCTGCTTACCCATGGCGGCTTCCGCCGCAGCCAGTCGATCGCCTACAGGCCGGCCTGCGAGAGCTGCCGCGCCTGCGTCTCGGTGCGGGTGGTGGCGGCGGACTTCACCCCGTCGCGTAACATGCGCCGCATCGCCGAGCGTAATGCCGATGTGGTTGGCGACATGCGCACGCCGGCGCCGACGTCCGAGCAATATTCGGTGTTCCGTGCCTATCTCGATACCCGCCACCGCGACGGCGGCATGGCCGACATGACCGTGCTCGACTACGCCATGATGATCGAGGACAGCCATGTCGATACACGGCTGGTGGAATACCGGCGGCGCGGGCCGGACACCGGCATCAACGGCCGCGGCGCCGGGCAGTTGCTGGCGGTCGCGCTCACCGATGTGCTCTCCGACGGCCTGTCGATGGTCTATTCGTTCTTCGATCCCGATGCCGGCGAGCGTTCGCTCGGCACGTTGATGATCCTCGACCACATCGCGCGCGCCAAGGCCATGGGCCTTCACTACGTCTATCTCGGCTATTGGGTGCCGGGCTCGCGCAAGATGGACTACAAGGGCCGCTTCCTGCCGCAGGAGCGCCTGTTGTCCCCGGGCTGGAGCCGGGTGGAAAAATAGGCTCAGTGCAGCCCGGGGATCGCCACGCCCAGCGTCTGCGCGATCAGAAAAACGTTGAGCCCAAGCACCAACAGGGTCGCCACAACGGCCGCGATCCGGGTGACCCTGTCGTTGGCGAATTTTCCCATGATATCGGCGCGGCCGGTAAACATCAGCAACGCGATCATCGGCAGCGGCAACGCGATCGAGAGCACCACCTGGCTTACCACCAGGGCGCTGGTAGCGTTCACGCCGTAAGCGACCACCACAAAGGCGGGCACCATGGTAATCACCCGCCGCAGCCAGATCGGAATGCGGAAGCCGACAAAGCCCTGCATGATCATTTGCCCGGCCATGGTGCCCACCACCGAGCTCGAAACGCCGGAAGCGATCAGCGACAGCAGGAAAATACCGGCCGCGCCGATGCCGAGCAAAGGCGCCAGCGTGTGATATGCGGTCTCGATTTCCGCCACATCGGGATGGCCCGCATGGAAGGCGCCCGATGCCATCATCACCATCGCCATGTTGACGAGGCCGGCGACCGCGAGTGCAATCACCACTTCGTGGTTTGAGATGCGCACAAGCAGTCGCCGCTCGTGCTCGTCGCGGCCGGGCGTGCGCGCCTGCGTGAGGCCCGAATGCAGATAGACCGCGTGCGGCATGACCGTCGCGCCGACAATGCCGACCGAAATAAGCAGCGCCTCAGCGTCGGGCATCGTCGGCACGACCGAATGATAGGCCGCCGCGGCCCAATCGACCGGCGCGATGAATATCTCGATCAGGTAGCAAAGCGCGATGATGGCGACCAAGCCGCCGATGATCAATTCGACCGGGCGGAAGCCGCGGCTCTCCAACATCAGGATGGCGTACGTGATAACCGCGGTGACGCCCATGCCGTAGATCAGCGGCATCTTGAATAACAGCGCGAGGCCGATCGCGCCGCCGAGAAATTCCGCGAGGTCGGTCGCCATGGCGGCGATCTCGCTCACCACCCACATCGCGACGACCACCGGCCTAGAAAACTGCTCGCGGCACATCTCCGCGAGGTTGCGGCCGGTGACGATACCGAGTTTTGCCGATAGCGCCTGGAACAGCATGGCGACGAGGTTGGCAAACAATACGACCCAGAGCAGGCTGTAGCCGTATTTGGCGCCAGCCTGAATGTTGGTGGCGAAATTGCCCGGGTCCATGTAGGCAATCGAGGCGACGACCGCCGGCCCGGCAAAGGCCATATACGCCGCCGGCCCGCGGCTTTGGCCGCTCAGAATGGCCTGCGCCGCCACCACCGTGCGGTCGGTCAGGGACCCGCGACGCAATCCGCTCATCGCACCAGCTTCTCCAGCATCGGCGTAAAAGTGTAGCATAAGCTACACTTAAAATTAGAGGTTCCCTTGCGAATGTCAATGCACAGATTGTAGCCTGGGTAACAGTTTGATATGGTCTATCGGTCGCGACGGCCGGATTTCGGGATCGTTGGAGGTTGTGCAAGGCACCATGCAGCCGGCGTTGAAAAAAAAGACGGGGGGCGGCGCGGTCAAGTTGCCGGCCGAGGGCACGCAGGCGCGGCGGTTCGGCAAGACCCGCTCGGCGCAATCGGGGGCCCTGCTCGAGGATTATGTCGAGCTGATAGCCGACCTGTTGGGCACGAACGGCGAGGCGCGCCCGACCGATGTCGCCCGGCGCCTTGGCGTATCGCATGCGACCGCCATTAAAACCATCGCCCGGCTCAAGCGCGACGGGCTGGCGACCGGCCGGCCCTATCGCGGGGTGTTCCTGACCGAGGAGGGGCAAAAGCTCGCCGCGCGCGTCCGCGCACGGCACCGGCTCGTGGTCGATATCTTGCTCGCGCTCGGCGTGCCCGCGGAAGCCGCGGAAGCGGACGCTGAAGGTATCGAGCACTATGTCTCTGAAGTGACCTTGAAAGCGTTCGCGCAGTTCTTGGCCAGGCAATCCTGACCGCATCGGGATTGCCGTGTCGCATGAGCGGCGGCAAACTATTCCGCGTCGTCGCTCGCCTTGCCGCTGCTCGCCGCCGCATTGAACTTGTTGTTGGTGAGAAAACGGTCGGGCCGGATGCGGCCGGCCGCGCCGCGGTCGCCGCGCCAACTCGCCAGCTCCTTCAGCGACAACGTGAAGCTGCGGCCCGCGCTGTCGGTCCAAGTGAGCCCATCGGCGCCCTTGAACGTGGCGACGTCGGAAAGGCCCTTCTCCTTGTAGCGTTGTAGCCTTACGCCGCGGCCGCGCCCCATTTCCGGCACCTGATCGAGCGGGAAGATGACCATCTTGCGGTTTTCGCCGATGGCGGCGGCGAGTTCGCCGTCGACCACGGTCATGGCCGCCGCCTTGTCGGGCGCCTTCAGGTTAAGCACCTGCTTGCCCTTGCGTGTGGTGCCGAGCACGTCGTCCTCGTTCACGACAAACCCGTTGCCGCCATAGCTCGCGACCAGGAATTTTCGCTTGCCTTCGTAGGCCAAGGCCGCAACCACGTCGGCGTCCTGCTCGATGTCGAAGTAGAGCCGCACCGGCTCGCCATGGCCGCGGCCGCCGGGCAATTTCGACGCTTCCAGCGTGTAGAACTTGCCGTTGCCGGCAAAAATCAGAACCTTGGCGGTGGTTTCGGCCGGGAATGCGAACTTCAAGGCGTCGTCGGCCTTAAAGGTGACGCCCGAGAGATCGCTGACATGGCCGCGCAGCGCGCGGATCCAGCCCTTCTCCGACACCACCACGGTGATCGGCTCGCGCACCACCATGGCTTCCTCGATCGCCGCCTCGTCGTGCTCAGGCGCTTCGGCAAAGGTGGTGCGGCGCCTGCCAAGATCGGTCTTCGGCCCGAATTTGACTTTGAGTTCCTTGATCTCGGCGGCGACCGTCTTCCATTGCTTGTCGGTCGAACCGATCAGGCTCTTGATCGACTTCAACTCCTCGCGCAGCGCCTTGTCCTCGGCGCGGATTTCCATTTCCTCCAGCTTGCGCAAATTGCGCAGCCGCATATTGAGTATGGCGTCGGCCTGCACGTCGCTGAGCCTGAATTCCTTCATCAGGACGGGCTTGGGCTCGTCCTCCCGCCGGATGATCTTGATCACCTTGTCGAGGTTGAGATAGGCGACGAGAAAACCGCCGAGCACTTCCAGGCGGTGTTCGATCTCCGCCTGCCTGTTCCGGGAGCGGCGCAGCAGCACGTCGCGGCGGTGGTCGAGCCATTCGCGCAAGGCTTCCGCGAGGCCAACGACTTGCGGGATGCGGCCCTTCACCAGCACATTCATGTTGAGCGGGATGCGGCTTTCGAGCTCGGTGAGCTTGAACAGCGACTCCATCAGCAATTCGGCGTCGACCGCGCGCGACCGCGGCTCGATCACCAGCCGCAGGTCCTCGGCCGATTCGTCGCGCACGTCGGCGACGAGCGGCAGTTTCTTCTCATTGATCAGTTCGGCAAGCTTCTCGACGAGGCGCGACTTCTGCACCAGCCAGGGAATCTCGGTGATCACGATGGTGTAGGTGCCGCGTCTCAGATCTTCCTTTTCCCAACGCGCGCGCACGCGAAACGATCCGCGGCCAGTGGCGTAGGCCTCCGCGACCTCCGCCGGCTTGTCGACGACCACGCCCCCGGTCGGGAAATCCGGCCCCTTCACATATTTGAGCAGGGTACGACTGCGCCCCTTCGGGTTGTCGATGAGAAACAGCGCGGCGTCGCATAGCTCGGCGGCATTGTGCGGCGGAATCGACGTGGCCATGCCGACCGCGATGCCCTGCGAGCCGTTGGCGAGCAGATTGGGAAACGCCGCCGGCAGCACGACGGGCTCCTGGCCCGTGCCGTCATAGGTCGGACGGAAATCGACCGCGTCTTCGTCGATGCCGTCAAGCAGAAGGCGGGCGACGTCCGTCATGCGCGCTTCGGTGTAGCGCATGGCGGCTGCGCTATCGCCGTCGATGTTGCCGAAATTGCCCTGCCCGTCGACCAGCGGATAACGCGAGGAGAAATCCTGCGCGAGCCGCACCAGCGTGTCGTAAATCGCCTCGTTCCCGTGCGGGTGGAACGAGCCCATCACGTCGCCGACGATCTTGGCGGATTTTTTGAACGCGGAACTCGGGTCGAGTCGCAGGATGCGCATGCCGTAGAGAATGCGGCGGTGCACCGGCTTGAGGCCGTCGCGCGCGTCGGGCAGCGCGCGATGCATGATCGTGGAGAGCGCATAGGCGAGATAGCGCTCTTCCAGCGCCTCGCGCAGCGCGACCTCTTCAACCTGCCCCTTTTCGGGGGGAATCAGTCGTTTGCCCATGCCATTTGGGTATCGCAACCCGCCGGCATGAACAACCGGTCAATGACCTTGGCACGCGCCGGACCAAGGCTTCGCGTTTGCCGTTCGAATGCGGACCCGACAACGCATCTCGCCGCCCGGCGTGCCGCCGAACGGGTCGTGCGAATCGCTACAAGGGCAACACCATGAACGGCGGCCTGCATCACGCAACGCTCGGCAATGCGCGCGCAAGCGCACCAATGAATTGCGCGCGCTCGTCGGACAGCTTCAGCCCGCGCGGCTCGAGCACGTGGCGCGCGAGGAAATAGCCGGTGAGCGCAAAGCCGTCGGCGAGATCGTGGCCGGCCGGCGGCATGTCGCGCTCGCGCAAGAAGGCAGGAAGCCGCAGCATCTTGTCCGCCCACGCTTCGCCGGCATCGCGCGAGACCGCCCGCCCGGATTTCGGCGAGACGAAGACAAGATCGGCGCGCGCGCCGGTCGCCGCGCATTGCGACAGGTCGAGCCCGAAGCCCAATTCCGACAGCAATTGCAGCTCGAACCGCACCACCAGCGGCGCAGCCTGCGCCGGATCGTCGAGGCGATCGAGCAGCCGGTCGAATTCGATATAGAGCCCGCCATGCGGATCGCGCTCGGGCAACAGCCGCATCAGCGCGGCCAGATGGCTGACCCCGTAGATCGCATGCGGCGCGTTGAAGAAGCTCGCCGCGCGAAGATTGACCGCCTCCACCGTGTAGTTGCCGAGATGCTCGTCGAGGCGGGCCCGCCAATTCGCACTCAAGGAATTGCCGGTTTGCAGGACGGGCTTCAGGCGCGATCCGAAACCGCCGCGCACGAGCCCGAGATGGCGGCCATGCTCGCGCGTCATCAGATCGAGGATGGCGCTCGCCTCCCCGTGCCGCTTGACGCCGAGCACGATGCCTTCATCGGTCCACTGCATGCGGATTGCTTACTCTGCGAATCGGAAAAAATCACGCCAGCCGGCGCGCTTATTCCTTCGGAAACTCGAGGCCCATCGCCCGGTATCGTTCGGGATCGTCACCCCAGCCCTCGCGCACCTTGACGAACAGGAACAGGTGCACGTCGGTGTCGACGATTTTCGCTATCTCCTTGCGCGCCGCCTCCCCGATCGCCTTGATGCTGGCGCCGCCTTTGCCAAGCACGATCTTGCGCTGGCTTTCGCGCTCGACATAGATCGTCTGCTCGATGCGGACGTCGCCCTTGCGCAATTCCTTCCAGACTTCGGTCTCGACCGTCGAATGATAGGGCAGTTCCTGATGCAGCCGTTCGAACAGTTTTTCCCGTGTGATCTCGGCCGCCAATTGCCGCAACGGCGCATCCGACATCTGGTCGGCGGGGTAGTGCCACGGTCCGGCCGGCACACGTTCCGCGAGCCAACGCTTGAGATCGGCGACGCCATCACCGGTCAGGGCCGAGATCATGAAACTCGCTTCAAACGCGGTCTTGTCGTTGGCTGCTTTCGCCAAAGCCAACAAGGTTTCCCGCGCCACCACATCGATTTTATTGAGAATGAGAATTTTCGGCACCTTAACATCGCTGAGCCGGTCGAGGATTGCTTCGGCCTCCTCTTCGATCCCCTTGCGGGCGTCGATCAACACCCCGACGAGGTCGGCATCGTGGGCGCCGCTCCAGGCCGTCGTCACCATGGCGCGGTCGAGCCGCCGCCGCGGCGAAAAGATCCCCGGCGTGTCGACGAAAATGAGCTGCGATTTGCCTTCGGCCGCGATGCCGCGCACCAACGCGCGCGTCGTCTGCACCTTGCGCGAGACGATGGTCACCTTGGAGCCGACCAACGCATTGATCAGCGTCGACTTGCCGGCATTGGGCGCGCCGATCAGCGCGACGAAGCCGCAACGCGTATCGGTTCCCGGCGGGGCGGCGTCAGCCATCAGCCGTGTCCGCCGACACGCCGACGCGGGTGAGCATGGCGGCGGCGGCGGCCTGTTCGGCGGCGCGTTTTGAGGAACCCTTGCCCTCGGCGGGCTGCCGGTCGGGCAACGCCACAGCGACGCGGAATTCCGGATCGTGATGCGGCCCGGTCCGCGCCAATTCGCGATAGGCCGGCGTCGGCAGGCCGCGCGCCTGCGCCCACTCCTGCAACATGGTTTTGGGATCACGCAGCGGCCGCAACGGCTTGAGCATCCGCTCTTTCCAGAACCGCGCGATCAACTCATCGGCTGCCTGGTAACCGCCATCGGTGAACACCGCACCGACCAGCGCCTCGCAGGCGTCGGCGAGGATGGTCGCGCGCAGACGCCCGCCGGCATGTGATTCCGAATTTCCGAGTTTGAGCGCCGGGCCGAGGTCCATGGCGCGGGCCACGTCCGCGCAGGTTTCCTTGCGCACCAGGTCGGCGAGACGCCGCGACAGCTCGCCCTCGTTCGCCTTCGGGAAGGCGCGATAGAGCATGTCGGAAATGACCAGACCGAGTACGTGGTCGCCGAGGAATTCGAGACGCTGGTAGCTGTTGGCGCGTGTGGCGCCGCCGGCGAGCGCGGAAATGTGCGTCACCGCGCGTTCCAGCAGCGCCTTATCGGCGAATTCGTAGCCGATCCGGTCCTCGAGTGCCGCCCTGTCCTTGGGCTTACGGCTCATCTGACAATCGTAAACAGCCTGCTCCAGCGCACCGAGACCGGCCACCGCCAGAACTCCCACGCGCGCTCGCCCTCATAGACGGAGAAGAAAATGATCTGCGCCTTGCCGACGATATTCTCGAGCGGCACCATGCCGACCTGGCTGAAGCGGCTGTCGGTCGAATTGTCGCGATTGTCGCCCATCATGAAATAATGGCCGGGCGGCACGGTGTAGACCTGGGTGTTGTCGGCAAAGCCGTTATCGACCAGGTCGAGCGTGTAATAAGATGCGCCGCTATCCAGTATTTCCTTCCAGCGCTTGACCGGGGCGGCGCTGGTATTTTCCTCGGTCTCGACGAAGGGTGGCGCCGGCTCGCGCTTGATCGGCACGCCGTTGATTTGCACCGCGCCGTTGATGACCTGGATCTTGTCGCCCGGCAATCCGATTACGCGCTTGATGTAATCGGTCGCGGTATCCTTGGGCAGGCGGAATACGACGACGTCGCCGCGCTGCGGCAGCCAATCGCCGGGAATACGCCCCGAGAACAGCGGCGGCGACAATGGAAGCGAAAAATGGCTGTAGCCATAGGTATATTTCGACACGAAAAGATAATCGCCGACGAGCAGCGTCGCCTTCATCGAACCGGAAGGGATATTGAACGGCTGAAACAGGAACGTGCGGATCACCAGGGCGATCACGAGCGCATGGAAAATAACGCGGATTGTCTCGGCAATGCCGCCTTCTTTCCGTTTTGTTCCAGATGTCACGCTCATTGGCCTCTTGTCCCGCCACTCAAGGCGCGCGCCCCGGCGACCTTGTAGCGGCTGCCAACCAAGGGCGCAATCAAGAACGCCGGCGGCACCGAGTAAGCACTTGGTCGGAATGTGTTTATCGCGCTTGCGGCGGCGTTCGCGGAACCGCGGTAATAATGACAATGGCTTGCGCGGTCGGGCCTTCGTCGGTGAGCGAAATATCGATCTGCGCGTCGCAGCCGGTCGGCGTGATCGCTTGCAGCCGCTTGAGCGCACCGCCGGTCAGTTTCATGGTCGGGCGGCCGGAACTCAGGTTGATCACCCCCATGTCGCGCCAGAACACGCCGGCGCGCAAACCCGTGCCGAGCGCCTTGGAGCAGGCCTCCTTGGCGGCAAAGCGTTTGGCGTAGGTCTCGACCTTGTTGGCCCGCTTTTCGGCTTTGGCGCGCTCGGCGGGCGTATAGATGCGCTCGAGGAACCGCTCGCCATAGCGCTCGATGCTGCGCGCAATGCGCCGCACGTCCACCACGTCCGAGCCGAGCCCGATGATCATGAGCCGCCCATTTTCGCCCGGGCACGGCCGCGATCCATCGCCGCGCGCATGAATTTCACGGTGTCGGCCAGGCCCTCGAACACAGCCTCGCCGATCAAAAAATGCCCGATGTTGAGTTCCACGATCTGCGGCAGCGACGCGATGGTCTCCGCGCTCGAATAGTCGAGCCCATGCCCGGCGTGCACTTCGAGGCCGAGGCTTTTAGCAAGCCGCGCGCCGGCGTGGATCGACTGCCATTCGGCGTCGGCTTGCGTCGGGCGGTTCTCGGTCAGCGCATCGCACCAGGCGCCGGTATGAATTTCGATGACTGGCGCGCCGAGTGCGACGGCCGCCTCGATCTGCACCGGCGCCGCGCTGATGAACAGCGATACCCGGATGCCTGCGTGCTTGAGCGCATGCACCACCGGCTTGAGCTGCGCCTGCTGCCCCGCCGCATCGAGCCCGCCTTCGGTGGTGCGCTCGGTCCGCTTTTCCGGCACCAGACACACTGCATGCGGCTGAGTTTTAAGCGCGATCGCGGTCATCTCCCCGGTCGCCGCCATCTCGAAATTGAGCGGCCGGTCGATTTCCGCTTTCAGCCGCGCGATGTCGTCGTCGCGGATGTGCCGGCGGTCTTCACGCAAATGCGCCGTGATGCCGTCGGCGCCGGCGGCGATGGCGAGCTTGGCCGCGCGCACCGGATCGGGGTGCCGCCCGCCACGCGCATTACGGATGGTGGCGACGTGGTCGACATTGACGCCAAGGCGCAGGTGCGGCGACATCTAACCGTTGACCCGTTCCGCCTTCGCCACCACCGGCTTCGCACGCAATTGCGCAATGATGGCGTTTAGGTGTTTGAGGTCGAAGACCTCGAGATCGATCTGGACGTCGGTGAAGTCGGGCGCCCGCCGCGTCATACGGATATTGTCGATATTGCCGTCATGCTCGGCGATGACTTGAGCGATCTGCGCGAGCGAGCCAGGTTCGTTCACGGACTGCACATTGATGCGCGCGGGAAAGCGCCGCGGGGTCTGCTCTTCTTCGTCCCAGCGCACGTCAAGCCAGCGTTCCGGCTTGTCCTCGAATTCGCTCAAGACATGCGACTGGATCGGATAGATGGTGATCCCCTCGCCCGGCGTGAGGATGCCGACAATTCGGTCGCCCGGCACCGCGCCGCCGTCAGGCGCAAACCGCACGGGCAAATCCCCGTTGATGCCGCGGATCGGGATTGCCGGACCGTCCTTGCTGACACCCGGAATTTTGAATTTGACCGAGGTGAGTTTCTTCAAGCCGAACCAGCCGCTCTCTGATTTCGGCTTCACAGCCATGGCGGCGGCGCGCTCTTCCTTGTAATCGGGATACATCGCGCGGGCGACGTCGGAGGCTTTCAATTCGCCGCGGCCAACCGCCGCCATTACATCTTCGATGGTAGCGCGCGCCAGCCGCGGCAGTGCGCCGGTAAGTTTCTCGTCCGAATAGGCAATCTTGGCGCGCTGGAACAGGCGTTCGACCATGCGCCGGCCAAGCCCGGTGTATTGCGTCCGCACTGCTGCCCGGGTGGCGCGGCGGATCGCCGCGCGCGCTTTGCCGGTGACCACGATCGACTCCCAGGCCGCCGGCGGCGACGTCTGCACCTTCGAGGTGATGATCTCGACTTCGTCGCCGTTGATGATCTCTGAGCCGAGCGGCGCGATCTGGCCGTTGATCTTGCAACCGACCGCGGTGTTGCCGACGTCGGTGTGCACCGCATAGGCGAAGTCGATCGGCGTCGCCTTGCGCGGCAGGGCGATCAGCTTGCCCTTCGGCGTGAAGCAGAACACCTGGTCGTGGAACAGTTCGAGCTTGGTATGCTCGAGGAACTCCTCCGGGTTCGAGCCTTCCGCCAGCAGTTCGATGGTCCGCCGCAGCCAGGCATAGGCGCTCGATTCGCGCGACAATAGCTCGGTCGGCGAGCCGACATTATCCTTGTAGAGCGCATGGGCAGCGATGCCGTACTCGGCCAGCTCGTGCATCGCGGTGGTGCGGATCTGCAGTTCGACGCGCTGTTTACCCGGACCGATCACGGTGGTGTGGATCGACTGGTAGTCGTTCGCCTTGGGCGTCGAGATGTAGTCCTTGTAGCGCCCCGGCACCATCGGCCACGTCGTGTGCACGATGCCGAGCGCCTGATAGCAGTCGGCCACGGTCTTCACGACGACACGGAATCCGAAAATATCGGACAACTGCTCGAAGCCGATCGATTTTCGTTCCATCTTGCGCCAGATCGAGTAAGCACGCTTGCTGCGGCCTTGCACTTTTGCTTCGATGCCGCGGTCGGCGAGTTTTCTGGTGAGCTGCTGTTCGATTTCCGCGATCAGATGCTTGTGCCGATCGGCGAGCGCATTGAGCCGCCCGCTCACCACTTCATAGGCTTCGGGATAGAGCTCGCGGAATGCGAGATCATCAAGCTCCTCGCGCATTGCATGCATGCCCATGCGGCCGGCGAGCGGGGCGTAGATTTCCAGCGTCTCCTCGGCGGCACGCCGGCGCGCCTCGACCGGCATGTAGATGAGCGTGCGCATGTTGTGCAGCCGGTCGGCGAGCTTGACGAGCAGCACGCGCACGTCGTCGGCGATCGCGAGCAGAAGCTTGCGCAGGTTTTCCGCCTGTTTGGCTTCCTTGGTGACGAGGTCGAGCTTTTTGAGTTTGGTCAGGCCGTCGACCAGCGTGCCGATGTCGCGCCCGAACAGGCTGTCGATCTCGGCGCGAGTGGTCGCGGTATCCTCGATGGTGTCGTGCAACAGCGCGGCGGCGATGGTGGCGTCGTCGAGCTTGAGGTCGGTGAGGATGGCGGCGACTTCAATCGGGTGGGAGAAATATGGGTCGCCCGAGGCGCGGCGCTGCTCGCCATGCGCCTTCATCGCGTAGACATAGGCGCGATTGAGCAGCGCCTCGTTCGTCTTGGGGTTGTAGCGGCGCACCCGCTCGATCAAATCGTATTGCCGCATCATGGGCGGCTTGCGCGGTTGCGTCGATTTTTCAACCGCTTGCTGCGGCGCAACGGCCCGCTCTCTCGGCGCCCGGGTGGGCGACTGCTTCTGCATCCGCGGAAGATCGGAGCGCGCGCGCGCCATGGTGCAAGCCTCGCGGCCGCCGAATCTGTTGACAAACGGCGCCGGCGGCCATTTCTAACATAGATATCACGGCAATTCGCTGGCGCCGCAAGGGCTTGCCGGTCGGCTCCTTGAAATTGCAACGGCCCGGCGCAAACACCGGGCCGTTACGCCAAATTTATGTAGAAATGTCGAAGCGCCGCGCCGCCTATTCGGCGTCGTCCTCGGGCACCTCTTCCGGCGGCGCTAGGCCCTCGAGACCTTTGAGCAGCTCTTCCTCGGTCATGCGCTCGGAGGTCACCTCAGTATCGTCGGAATCGACCGAAGCGCCGGCTCCCGCGCCGATCAGGGGCACTTCGGGCTCGGGCTCGTCGACTTCGACGTATTTCTGCAAGGAATGGATCAGGTCTTCTTTCAGATCGCCGGGGGAAACAGTTGTTTCCGCGATTTCGCGCAGCGCCACGACCGGATTCTTGTCGTTGTCGCGCTCGACGGTAATCTGCGAACCCGATGAGACCATGCGCGCCCGATGGCTCGCCAGAAGGACGAGATCGAAGCGGTTCTCAACCTTATCGATGCAATCTTCGACGGTGACACGGGCCATTGGCTCGTCACTCCTTGTAATGGAACTTTGTCGTGAATTCGCCCGCTAGGTAGACCGGCCAAGGCAAAATTTCAAGCATATTTGTCTTGGTTTAACCGCAAGTGTCTGTTACCGAAATCCCCGCAAGCAGGCCGACCGAGGTGGATATTAGCGGCAACGGCCTGATTGCGTGGGTACCGAATGATTTGATCGCAGGTGCCTTCAACCGCTCTGTTAACGCCGATTCAAGGCAGCGCATCGCGCTTCTCGCGCGCGGCGAGCGCATGAAATCGGAAGCCCGGATTGTATTGCGAACAGCGTGAGAGACAGACCATGACCGTACCCGGCGAAAAAATCGCATTGTTCATTGATGGAGCCAATCTGTACGCGACCGCCAAATCGCTCGGCTTCGACATCGACTACAAGAAGCTGCTGCGTGAATTCCAATCGCGCGGCTATCTGTTGCGGGCGTTCTATTACACCGCGGTGATCGAGGACCAGGAATATTCCTCCATCCGTCCACTCATCGACTGGCTCGACTACAACGGCTATTCGGTGGTCACCAAAGCGACCAAGGAATTCGTCGACCAGACCGGCCGGCGCAAGGTCAAAGGCAACATGGACATCGAGCTCGCGGTCGATGCCATGGAAATCGCCGGCACGATCGATCACATGGTGCTGTTTTCAGGCGACGGCGATTTCCGCTCGCTGGTGGAAGCGGTGCAGCGCAAGGGCGTGCGGGTGACCGTAATCTCGACCGTCACCACGCAGCCGCCGATGGTGGCCGACGAATTGCGCCGCCAGGCCGATATATTCACCGACATCGTCACGCTACAAGGCAAGATCGGTCGCGATCCGTCCGAGCGCGTCGCCCGCGAGGCGCGCGGCCCGCGCGACGATCGCGAAGCGCCGCAGCATACGCCGCAATTCCTGCAACGTCCGCCGATGCCGCAGCGCGCGGAGGCCGCCGTCGGCGCCGACGACGACGATTTCGAAGATTAGCCGGGCGCCGTGGCCGAGCGCGCGAGCACACCCGGGCACGATTGCCCGCGCTGCCCGCGGCTCGCGGCTTTTCGCAAGACCTGGCGCGCCAACGAGCCGACCTGGTTCAACGCGCCTGTCCCCTCCTTCGGCCCGGCCGACGCGCGCCTGCTGATTGTGGGGCTCGCTCCCGGCCTGCAAGGTGCCAACCGCACCGGGCGTCCATTCACCGGCGATTATGCCGGCGTGCTGTTGTACGAAACGCTCGCCCGCTACGGATTTGCGCGCGGTTCATACGGCGCGCGACCCGACGACGGCCTGGAACTGGTCGACTGCCGCATCAGCAACGCGGTGCGCTGCGTGCCGCCGGAAAACAAGCCGACCGGCGCGGAGATCGCGAGCTGCCGCGATTTCCTCAAAGCCACCATTGCCGAAATGCCGGAACTCAAGGGCATCGTCGCGCTCGGGCGCATCGCGCACGACAGCGTGGTGATCGCGCTCGATGCGAAAAAATCCGCCGTGCCATTCAAGCATGGCGGCAAAATCATGCTGGGCGCCCTCGCGCTATTCAGCAGCTACCACTGCTCTCGCTACAACACCAACACCGGCGTGCTGACGCCGGAGATGTTCCGCAAGGTGTTCGCCGACGTGCGCGGCTATTTGGACGCCTGAAGCCAGGCGATCACGTCCTCGGCATTCTTGTCCGGCGGGAACACCGGGTAGAACACTTTGGCAATCGTGCCATCGTCGATCACCAGCGCCATACGCTTCAACAGCGTCATGCCGGAAGTCGTGAACGTCGGCAGCCTGAGCGACCTCCCGAGTTCAAGCTTCTCATCCGACAGGATCGCAAACGGAAGATGCAGCCGGGTCGCCGCCTCGCGCTGATAGGCGGTATCCTGCGTCGACAGGCCGTAGACCTGCGCCACGCCCAGCCGCTTGAGCTCGCCGAAATGGTCGCGGAAGCCGCAGGATTGGGGCGTACAGCCGCGAGCGCCGGGAATGTCGTCCCAGCCCGGTGGCGCATCGACACCGGGAACGCCGGTGCGCGGATAGGCATAAACCACCGTGCGGCCCTTGAGCTTCGCGAGATTGACGGATTTGCCGTCGGTTGCCGGCAGCGCCCGATCCGGCAGCTTCATGCCGGCAAGATGGCGCGCAGCGCCGTCATCCTGCGGCGCCGGGATGCCGGGGGGCAGGAATTGAGGATTGTGGGCGCCGGGCGCTTCCCTCATTTGCGTTCTCCATAGCTCATGAATTCCATCAGCGAGCCGTCCGGATCGCGGAAATAGACGCTCGTACCAGGCCCCTTGGCACCGAAACGCTGCATAGGCCCGCGCTCGACTGCCACCCCGTGTGCTTGCAAATGCGCGATCGCGCCGTCGATCGGTCCGCTCCATTCAAAACAGAGATCGGAATTTCCCGGCTGCACCGGCAGCCGCGCGACCTCGGCCGGCTTGACGCCGGGGCCGTGCACGTTGAGCTGCTTGTCGCCGAAGCGATAGGCGAAGCCAACCGGCCGCGCCACCAGCTCGGCGCCCATGACTTCGGCATAGAATTTATTTGAACGCTCCCATTCGGAAACGTGAATGACGCAGTGGTCGAGTTTGGTCGGCACCGCCATGAACTAGACTCCGAGCCTCTTTCCCACCCGCGCCGCTACTTCCCGCCGCTCGTCGCTCAGTCTCGCAAGGCGCGCCTTGACAGTTGCCAGAACTTCGGGCGCGGCGGTCGCCGGCGAGCCGGAATTAAACGGCGGGGCCGGATCGTATTCAATTTGCAGCTGGATTTCTCGGGCAACCGCTTCGCCCTCAAGAATGGCGGCGAGCGTCAGCGCGAAATCGATACCGGACGTAACGCCCGCGCCGGTAACAATATTGCCGTCGACCACCACCTTTTCGCGCACCGGAACGGCGCCGAGCAGCGCCAGGTGGTCGACCGCCGCCCAGTGCGACGTGGCGCGCTTGCCCTTGAGCAGGCCGGCGGCGCCCAGCACCAGCGAACCGGTGCAGACGGACGTGATGTATTGGGTCGAGGCCGCCTGCCGCCGCAGGAAATCGAGCGCCGCCTTGTCTTCCATAAGCTCCTGCTGCCCCGGGCCGCCCGGCACCATGACGACATCGAGCGGCGGACAATCGGCATACGTGGCCGTCGGTACGATCTGCATGCCGCGGTCGGTCGTCACCGGATCGCGCGTGCGGGCAACCAGATCGACCGCGGAATTGGGCAGCCGCGCCAGCACCTCGTAAGGACCCGTCATGTCGAGCTGGGTCATGCGCGGAAAAATCAGCATCCCGATACGGCGAGTCATATTGCCTAGCCCTTCTGCCGCAAAAGCCGGCCGCGCTCGCGGTCCCAGGACCGTTTTTTCAGCGTTTCGCGCTTGTCGTGCAGCTTCTTGCCGCGCGCTAGCGCAATCTCCAGCTTCGCCCGCCCCTTCTCGTTGAAGTAGAGCTTGAGCGGCACGATGGTCATGCCTTCACGCTCGACCGCACCGGCGAGCTTGTTGATTTGCCGCGCATGCAGCAACAATTTACGCGGCCGCTTCGGCAGATGGTTGAAGCGGTGCGCTTGCAGATATTCCGGGATATTGGCGTTGATCAGCCAGATCTCGCCGCCGCGCGCATCGGCATAGGATTCCGCGATGGTCGCCTTGCCGGCGCGCAGCGATTTCACCTCGCTACCCGTGAGTGCGATGCCTGCCTCGTACACCTCGCCGATCTCGTAGTTGAAACGCGCTTTGCGGTTGTCGGCGACCACCTTGACCCGGCGGTCGGATTTGGCGGCCATGCATGCATCCGGTTCGCGTTATTTTGCCTTCAGAAGATCGCGGATTTCGGTGAGCAGTTCTTCCTGCTTGGTCGGCGGCGCCGGTTTGGCTTCTTCCTTACGCATCAGCCGCGACATGGCCCGGATCACCAGGAACAGCACGAAGGCGATGATGATGAAGTTGAGCGTTATGGTGAGAAAGTTCCCATAAGCCAATACAGCACCTTGCTTTTTTGCCTCGGCCAAACTGACTGCCGTGACCTTGGACGAAAGCGGCAGGAAATAGTTGGAAAAGTCGAGGCCGCCGCTGACGGCCCCGACGACGGGCATGATGATGTCGGCAACCATCGAGTTGACGATGGCGCCGAAGGCCGCGCCGATTATCACGCCGATGGCGAGATCGACCACGTTCCCGCGCAACGCAAATTTTTTGAATTCCTCAAGCATGTTCCCCCCGACACAATTTAAGTAACATCGACCGATTTGCCCGGACCGCGATCAGTTGATCAGTCCGGCATGCACCATGGCCTCGCGCACAGCGCCGCGCGCCTTCTCGCTTGCCGGCACCATCGGCAGCCGCACCGTTTCGGGGCACTTGCCAATGAGCGACATCGCGTACTTGACCGGCGCCGGGCTCGTTTCGACAAAAAGATTGATATGCAGCGGCGCGAGCTTGTCCTGCAATTTGAGCGCCATCTTGAAGTCGCCCTTCAGGCACGCGCTCTGGAATTCCGCGCACAGCCGCGGGGCCACGTTCGAGGTCACCGAGATGCAGCCGTGGCCGCCATGCGCCATGAAGCCGAGCGCGGTGATGTCCTCGCCCGACAACTGATTGAATTCCGGGCCCATGGCCGCACGCTGCTGGCTCACGCGCGCCATGTTTGCCGTCGCGTCCTTTACACCGGCGATGTTCTTGAGCTCGTACAGCCGCTTCATGGTATCGACCGACATGTCGACGATGGATCTTCCGGGAATATTGTAGATGATGATCGGGATGCCGATGGCGTCGTTGATCGTTTTGTAGTGCTGGAACAGCCCTTCCTGCGTCGGCTTGTTGTAATAGGGCGTCACGATCAGCACCGCGTCCGCGCCCGCCTTTTCGGCGTGGCGCGAAAGTTCGACCGCCTCGGCGGTCGAATTGGACCCGGCGCCGGCAACTACAGGCACGCGGCCGGCGGCCTGATCGACGCACCACTCCACGACCTGCTTGTGTTCGTGATGCGACAAGGTCGGGCTCTCGCCGGTGGTGCCGACCGGCACCAGGCCGTTGGTGCCCTCGGCGATCTGCCAGTCCACCAGCTCGCGGAACGCCTTTTCGTCGACCGAGCCGTTTTTGAACGGCGTGACCAGCGCAGTAAACGATCCGCGGAAGTTCGTCTTGGCGGTCATGATGCGATCCTCGGCACGACTTCTCCACAGGGGGCGGAAAAGGCACCCCATAGATACCGGGTCGCAAGGGGCAACGAAAGCCCTCCCCTCAAATAGCCATATGAACTGGCTTGATAATCAGGGCCTTCGCCCCGCTTTTGCCCGCCTTCCCGGGCAGTGTAAAGGGCGTTGGGAATATGGGTATCCTTCTGCGAGGATATTGGCCTAATGGGGGGCAAGGGACAGCCATCGAGTCGGCACCCTCGGACGGATGAGACCGGGCAAAGGGTTGAATGGACGCGATTAAACGCAACCGCCTGGGGTTTGCCCTGGGCCTCGCGGCGGCCGGTGCAATATGCGCCCATACGGCCGTGGCCGGAGCACGAAAGGTTCCCGTTCCGCAGCCGCGGCCAGCCGTTCACGCCGCCAGGGCGGCGACTACCCCGATTGCCCGCAATGTTCCGCTGCCGCGCAAGCGCCCGGCGGCTGCCGCCGGCCTGTCGGCCTTCGCGCAAGCCAATGTGGGCTTGCGCGGCGCGATGTTCGAGGCGCGCTCCATGTTCAAGCCGCTGGTGCGGCCCGCCTCCGGGCCGTTCGCCGTGGCGCCGAACGCAGCCGTCTCGGTCGACGACATCGCGGCGGTCAAGCGGGTGATCGAGGCGAGCCGGCGCGGCAAGGATGCCGATGCCGACGCCGCCGAGAGAAGCATCGGCGATCCGGTCGCCCGCAAGCTTGCCGAATGGGTCATCCTGCGCAGCGACAACACCAATCCGCCGTTCCAGCGCTACGCCGCTTTCGTCAGCGCCAATCCGAGCTGGCCGCATGTGCCATTGTTCCGCCGGCGCGCCGAAAATGCGCTGTGGAACGACAAGCTCGACGACGCCAGCGTGCTTGCTTTTTTCGCCGACCATAAGCCGACCACCGCCAAGGGCCGCTACATGCTGGCGCGCGCCCTGCTCGCCAAAGGCGACCGCGACGACGCAGCCGCGCTGGTGCGGCAAGCCTGGCGGTATGAAGACTGCTCCGCCGATGCCGAAAGCAAAGTGATCGAAATGTTCGGCAGCCTGCTCACACGCGCCGACGACAAGGTGCGCATGGAGCAGCGCTTTTACGCCGACGACGTCGAGGCGGGCATGCGCGCCGCAAACCGGCTCGGAGGCAACGAGGTCGCGATCGGCCGCGCGCGCGCGGCGGTGATCACGCGTTTGAACAACGCCAAAGCCTTCCTCGACGCTGTGCCGGCGGAAGCGCGAGAGGACCCCGGCTATATTTTCGCGCGCGTGCAGTGGCTGCGCAAACAGGACAAAGCGGAGGAAGCCGGACGGCTGATCCTCACCGTGCCGCAGGACCCGGAGGCGCTGGTCGATCTCAATCAATGGTGGATGGAACGGCGTCTTCTGGTGCGCAAGCTGCTCGACGAGGGCGATGCGCGCACCGCCTATCGCGTCGCGCGCAATGCCGCCTCGCCGCCGCAGGGCAACTACCGCGTCGACCAGCATTTCACCGCCGGCTGGATCGCCCTGCGCTATTTGCACGATCCGAAGACCGCCGCCGCCCATTTCGCCCACATCACGGAAGGGACCGTCAGTCCGCATGCGCTGGCGCGCGGCGGCTATTGGCAGGGCCGCGCCGCCGACGCCCTGGGCCAGCGCGCCCAGGCCAAGGCCTATTACGAGATGGCCGCGCAATTCACCGCGACCTATTACGGCCAGTTGGCGCGGGCGCGGCTCGGCCTCACCGAACTCGGCCTGCGCGGACCGCCATCGTTTACCCCGAGCGAGCGGCACGTCCTCGGCAATCTCGAAATCGTCCGCGCGGCGGAGATTCTTTACGCGCTTGACGAACGCGACATGCTGGCGTCGATTTTTGCGGAACTGGGCGAAAGCGGCACCGACGTCGCAGGCATGGCGGCCTTGGCCGAAGTCGCCGCCAAACACGAGGACGGGCGCGCCATGCTGCTGCTCGGCCAGAGCGCCTATAACCGGGGTTTGCCGCTTGATTATTACGCCTATCCGGTGGTCGGCCTCCCGGACTACCGGCCGATCGCGCCGCCAATCGAACCGGCGGTGGCCTATTCGATTGCCCGCCAGGAGAGCCACTTCAACCAAAAGATCGTCTCCGTCGCCCACGCGATGGGGCTCATGCAGGTGACGCCGGCCGCGGGTATCGATACCGCCAAGAAATACAAGGTGACCTACAACCGCGAACGGCTGCTCAAGGATCCGGTTTACAACATGCAGATGGGCGCGGCCGAGCTGTCCAATCTGCTACACGGGTATAACGGCTCCTATATCCTGACTTTCGCCGGCTACAATGCCGGGCGGGGCCGCGTGCGCCAATGGATTGCCGCCTATGGCGACCCGCGCGACCCGAATGTCGATCCGGTCGATTGGGTCGAGCGCATTCCGATCTCCGAGACCCGCAATTACGTGGAGCGGATCATGGAGAACCTACAGGTCTATCGCGCTCGTTTCGGCGGCGGCAGCCGTCTCATGATCGAAGCCGACCTCAGGCGCGGCGGCGCGGCGAATTGAATTCCACCGGCTAATCGGCCACCCTGCCCGGCCATGGCCGACATCACCAACGGCAAATCCGCCACCTCGGTCTTTGTCTCTGCGCCTGACGGCCTGCGGCTGCATGCGCGCTGTTATGGCGCCCGCAGCGCGCCCGGTCTGGCGGTAGTCTGCCTGCCGGGGCTTGCCCGCACGGCCGAGGATTTTGACGTGCTGGCCAGTGCGCTGTCGGGCGACGCCGGGCGGCCGCGCCGCGTCGTTGCGCTCGATTACCGTGGGCGCGGCCTGTCGGAATACGACCGCAACCCGGCGAATTATAATTTCCAGGTCGAGCTTGCCGACCTCTTGGCTGTAACGGCCGCGCTCGATGCGGCTCCGGCAGTCTTCGTCGGCACCTCGCGCGGCGGCATCCTCGCCATGCTGCTCGCGGCGGTGCGGCCGACCGCGATCTGCGGCGTGGTGCTCAACGATATCGGTCCGGTGATCGAGCCGAAGGGCCTGATGCGAATCAAGGGCTATGTCGGCAAGCTGCCGCAGCCACGCTCCTTCGCGGAAGGCGCCGAGATTTTGCGGCGTCTGTTTGACGCGCAGTTCCCCAAGCTTGCGCCGGATGACTGGCTGGCAAGCGCCCACCGGGCCTTCCGTGAGAAGGACGGCGCCCTCGTGCCGACCTACGACATCAAACTCGCCGAGACACTGGAGGGCGTCGACTTCGAAAAGCCCTTTCCGCCGCTGTGGAAAGAGTTCGATGCGCTAAGCCACAGGCCGGTAATGGTGGTCCGCGGCGCCAATTCCGATATCCTCTCGGCCGAAACGGTCGAGGCGATGCGGGCCCGCCGCTCTAGCCTCGAGGTCATCGAGGTGCCCGATCAGGGACATGCGCCGCTATTGGCCGAGCCTGATACGATCGGCCAAATCTCGGCCTTCGCCGCCCGCTGTGAAGCTATGCGGATGCCCGATTCGGCGCCCATTGGACGCCTATGACGGCAGTCCCGCATTAACGGGCGGCCGGCCGATTTCATCTCCCGCTAACGAAAAACCCCCGGCGGTCGCCCGCCGGGGGTCGATTCGGTTAACTCACCACTATCCGATCAGGGATAGAAGTTGCGCTGGGCACGCAGGATCGCCTGCCACACGCTCTGGTCGGCGCAATTGGAATTGCCGCAGGCGGAAATTGTGGCGGTGCCCAAGTGGTTGTACATCACGTCGATGCTGAGATCGAGGTTAGCCACCGGGTTCCACACGGTGCGCGAACCGACTTGGCCGAAGTTGAATTTTTGATGGCCAAGCGGGTCGGCGGTGCCGTCATAGCTGACCTCGCCATAGGTACCGTAGAGCGACGTCTTCCAGTTCTTGTTCCAGACATGCTGGTAGCCGGCGACGACCGACCAAGCCGTCGTCAGATCGAGGCTGCCGCTGCTGGTGGCGCTCAAACCAGTCCATGTAGCATCGGAAATAACGCCGGCGCCGCAGGCGCCCGGATTGGCCGAGAAGCCGCCACGGCACCACGTGAAGTTGCCCCAACCGCTACCAGTGTAGATGATCGCGCCCTGGCTGTAGTCAACTTCCGCCGAAATCTGGTCGCCCGCGCCAAGCATAGGCAGCTTGACCGTGGCACCAGCGCCGACTGCCCAGCCGACTTTATCGTCCGGATGAATGCCCCCGGTGGTCGCGGTCGGAAGGATACCCGCCGCGTTGACCTGATGCAAAGCGCCCATGATCTGCGCCATGCCCCAGCTCGCGTCGAGGTGGACGTTGCCGACGAGGTCGGGAATCTGCGGTCCTGTCGAATAGGTTGTGCCGCCGAGAATGCCTGGCACCTGCGCATAGCTCGGATCTTCCAACGCCAAGCTCGCCGACAGCCCGCCGCCGAACTGCGCGGTGTAGCCCCAGACGATCTTGCCGCTGCCGCCGGTATCGGCACCCAACACGTTGGTCGTATTCGAATAGACCGGCGTCGAGTAGAAGTCGTAGAACGACGTCGCCTTGCCCAGTGTGAACCCGGCAAACTGGATGAAGGCGCGCGGGGCATAATATGTGGAGGGGTTTGCGTATTCGCCCTGACCATTCGCCGGCGTTAACTGCCAGCCACCGGCGATATAGGCGCGCAAGGTTCCGTATTCGGTCTGCTCGCGAATATCCCACGACATGATGCCGCGGTTACGGATGGTGTTCTCGTTGTTACCGCGCGTGAAGTTGGTGGCTTTGTTCGGCGCGAACGAACCGTTCGAGTTGATATTGTATTCGGTCCGGACCCAGCCGCCGAGCTTAATGCACGTATCTGTCCCAGGGATATACCAGAACCCAGCACCATACAGACTGCAAATCTTCACGTACTGGACCGGTTTGGCCTTAACGGGAAGATCGGCGGCCTGCGCCCCTGCCATCGCAACGACGCCCGCTGCGGAGCCAAGGAGAAGGCTTTTCACCATCTTCATCTTGAACCTCCAAACGTTGTTTATCGTGAGAGGGTTCCGTATCCGCCTAGTGCGACAGCACCGATGGAACTTCCCCTTGCTCCCCGCTGGCCGGAGAAACTTTTCACACCACGCGTTAAACCCAATTTTGACGGCCAAACCTGGGCGTAGCACTCGGTGCGATCCGTCAACCCGGAAAGCGCGACACACGGGGATGCCCCCCTCCGTCGCTTCATAGACATTAACGAATGGGGTCGGACGTGCAATGATGAAGCACCGTTCCCACAGCTTTCGGGAACACTTTTCAACAGAGTGTTGCGCAAAAAACACGCAAATTCGACCGGGGCCCTTGGGGCCATAACATCGCCATCCTTCATCCCATGCCAGACCTGTTTATTTACAGAATTTCAATATGTTACAAGTCGATCGTAATCGGCCTTAAGCCCGACTGGAACTCCGCAAATCGTTTTTTCGCCGTCCAATTCGCTCAAAAACGGACGGATTTGGCCCCATTTAAGAGCGACCCCTCGCCCTGAAAGCCCATTTCGGCAGCAAACTCAAACCGGCTGGGAAATACCTCGTTTGCTGTCGCATTTTTCCGAGTCTTGCCGACGAATCACCGCGGTCCTACCGGCCACGAATGCTAATTACGATATGCCGCTGACCGACACCCGCACAAACGACCGTTCGATTTAAAAAGCGACATTTTTTGATTCTCGATTTCCGCCACGCAAAAAATATTTGATGACTCATTCGATACTGTCGCAGGTCGATCCGCTGAGCGGCGCGATCGATAAATGACCAACTCGCATTTTGATTGAACTCCGAATTGGAATACGGACGCCGCGCATTTTTCGCGATTCTACTTGCACCGAGATATTCGCCGGTCGGCACAATCAGCGAGTGATTTCAATTCATAATGACAATGTGATCGGGTGGCAAACCTGTGTGCAGGCGTTCATGTATTGCGGTATAGGCGGCTTCAATATGTCTAGTGAACGTCTGAGTATCGAACAACGGTGTTGTCAGTCGATGGTCAGCAACCTTGCGTTTAATGGCCGCCAACTTTTCCGGTTGCGCGGCAAGCTCCATCGCCATCCTTTCGTAGCCTTCCAACGATGTTGAAATAAGCTCGGGCAACTTTATCGCATTTAGCAAGCTGCCTGCCACTCTGCCGGCAAACGTCTCGCCAAGGCAGGTCAACACGGGCAAGCCGGCCCATAATGCATCGCTGGCGGTTGTATGGGCGTTGTACGGCAAAGTGTCGAGAAACAAATCTGCCAATCGATGCCGTGCCAAGTGGTCTGGCGGCGAAACACGAGGCGCAAAAACAAGTCTATCTGCTTTCACACCCCGCCCCACTGCTTGATCTTTTAAATTGTTCGCGGCACTTGCACTGTCCCCCAGGAGCCAAAGGACGCTCCCATCGGTTTGATTAAGAATCCGCATCCAACAGTCAAAAATGCCGGGAGTAATTTTATATGTACTGTTAAAGCAACAGAACACGAAATCCTTCTGCGGCAATCCCAAGCCGGAACGAGTAAATTCTTTTTCTGCAATAATTCTCTTCGAGTCGTTTATTTGATAGCTGTTCGGCAAGTATACAATCTTTTCCAAAAAAAGTTCTCGCTGGTCCTCCGGAATAACTATTCGATCCGCAAAAACATAGTCAATGTATTCCGCGCCCATCGTTCCCGGGTAGCCAAGATAACTTACTTGGATCGGCGATGGACGGCGACAAACGATTCCAGTGCGGGCATCCTGGGTAAACCCCTTGAGATCAACCAGGATATCAATCTCTAATTTTCGTATCTCTGACGCGACCTCATCATCGCTGAGTCCACCCAAATCTATAAAGCGATCAAATCCTTTTATTAATCGTGCGCGCAATAACGATTGATCGTTCGGACCGTAAGACAGCCCGATCACTTCAAACTTAGACCTCGTGTGGCATTCAAACAAGCCGGCCATCAGATAAGAAGTGGCATGCTGATGAAAATCAGCCGATAGATATCCAACACGAATTTTATCGTGCCGATAAATTTCACCGCGCCAGAATGGTGCACTTACACGTGGATATTTTTTTGCGGTCCATAACTGCGCGCACTTCAATTGATCCTCAGAAGTCGAAGGAACGGCCAGAAAAGAAAAGGGAATAATGCCTGCTTTGTTGCTACGTACCGATTGGATTATCCGGCTCCAATCGGATTCGATGTCGCGCCAATCGGCAAGATGCATTTTTGTATAAAGGCGCGCACTTTCGACGCCTTGCAGATTGGCGTCGAGACCAAACGCCTTGTCGTAATCTGCAAAGGCTTCCTCATAGCGCTTGAGATTGTAGAAAACGTTGCCGCGACCGAGCCACGCTTTGGCTGAATGAGGCCGCAGGAGCAGAAGTTTATCATAGTCGACCAAGGCGTCCTGGTACTGCTTGGAATCGAAATGCAAATTGGCGCGGCCGATCAGCGCGCCGTCATCGGCCGGGTCAGTTTCAAGCAAGCGGTCGTAAATCGCCATGGCTTCGTCGCGTCGGTTGAGCTCGACCAGCGCATTACCAAGGCCGAGAAGATTGCCTTTGTTGTTCGGCTCAACATCCAAAGCGCGCCGGTGGGCGAGGTAAGCCTCTCCATACTTGGCCAAATTGAATAGCGCATTGCCAAGATTTAACAGCGACTCGACATGCTTCGGATCGATGTCCAAAGCAGCCCGCGCGCTCGCGACCGCATCTTCGTGCCGCCCGATTTCATTCAGCACTGCGGCCTTATTGCAGTGCACCTCCAGTATGAACGGGTGGGTGTGCAGGATCTTCTCGTAGATTTTCAAGGCGTCTTGGAAGCGATCCGGTGTCAGCAATAATCGCGACAACAGCAGTTGCGCATCGACATTGTTGGGACCGATGCGTGTCGCCTCTTGCAGTGTCAATTCAGCGTCGCGCAGTTTGCCCTGAGCTTGCTGAGCGATCGCCAGGTTGAGCAAAGTCGGGATGTGGCCAGGATGCAAGCGGGCTACTTTCGCCAATAATTTTTCGGCCGCTGTGAAATCGTTTATCCGAAGCTTCGCGACCGCGTTGGCAAAAATATTATCGGCGCTTTTCATTAAAGGTGCTCTTTAAAGGCGCTTTATGGTGCCTTGCCGCGACATCGCCGACGATGCCGTTGTCCTTTCGCGGTTGCAATGTCGAAGCGTGCCGAATCGGATCTGTGGCGAAAGCATTCGACCCATGCTCTGGCGATCGCTGCACGCGCAGAAGCCCCGGCGAATTTCGCGCCCAAAGCCTTAGCGGCGGCCTATTAAAGAAGTATGCTCGAAAGTGCGGACAATTCAAAGAGTTTTCAAATAGTTAGCATTTGGCGGAGCCGGAGGGATTCGAACCCTCGATACGCCTTTGGAGCGTATAACGGTTTAGCAAACCGCCGCCTTCAGCCACTCGGCCACAGCTCCATCACCATCGCGGCGGATATGCCCGACGCGCGAGGCATTAGCAAGGCGGGCCGGGTAGGCGGCCTGGTCGCAATGCCCGGCCAGCAGACGGTCTGGACGCGCCGTCACGCCCCTGGACGAAAAACACGAATAATACGCCGCCGGATGAACTAAAGCCCCGGACCGGGCGTTTACCTCGCGAACGCGATTCTGCCGGCGGCGGTGACAGCCATGGTGGCTTGATGACCTGGAAATTTTGACCTGAAGACTTGCCGGCAGTGCATGACCAAGGTGCGTGAAATCGGCGGCGCTTACGAGGTCCATTTGTTCTACACTCGTGATCTACACTTGCGTTCCACGCTTGCCGTGGCGCGGAGCCCGCGAAACCGCCGCGCCCGTTTGGCGGTAATGGCTGCGGGTCGCGCGTTTGACAGCCGAATGCATGCCGGGAGACGTCCGATGCTCAGATTATATTCCTCTCTCCTAACCCTGACCGCGCTTGCGGTGGTTGCCCTGTCCGCGGCGAACACCGCAAAGGCCGAGCCATACAAGTGGCACGATCCTTACAAGTGGTGCGCGCATTACGGCGGCAAAATGGATGCCCGCAATTGCGGCTTTGTCACGCTTGAACAATGCCGGGCGGCGATTTCCGGCAATGGCGGGATCTGCGAGGAAAACCTGTTCTATTCCGGCCCGGAAGAACGGCCGGCCAAACGCACGCACAGGCATAGCGGTAGCTAAGCCGCTCCATAACGCGCCGCTTTAAGTGCGCCGGCCGAGGTTCGGCAGGCTCGCGCACGCACAAGCTTGCGCGCGCAGATGAAGCGGGGCCATATCGCGCGACATGGCGCAACAACCCCGTTTCAACCTGCCGCAAACCATGCAAGAGGCCGTCGCCCTGCACCGGCAGGGCAAACTGCGCGAGGCGGAAAAGCTCTATACGCGGGTGTTGAAGGCGGCGCCGGAAGAATTCAACGCACTGCATCTGCTCGGGCTGATAAAGGCGCAAAGCGGCCAGATGGGCGAGGCCTATCGCCTGATGACGGCCGCGCTGAAGATCAACGGCAAGGCTCCCGACGTCCTGCTCAATCTTGCCAACGTGCTGCATGCGCTCAAACGCGATGCCGAGGCGCTCGATTGCCTCGACCGGGCACTGGCCATGCAACCGGGCGACCCGGGCACCTTGCTCAATCGCGCCAACGCTTTGTTGACGCTTAACCGCCCGCAGGACGCTCTCGATGGCTTCAACCAGACGCTGGTGCGCGAACCGCGCAACGCCAGCGCCCTGCTTGGCCGCGGCAGCGCGCTCGCCGCGCTCGACCTCACCGCGGAGGCGCTCGCCGATTTCGACGCCTGCCTCGCGCTCGCGCCGGGACACCCGGCAGCCCTGTACAATCGCGGCACGGCGCTCGCCCTGCTCAACCGCCACGAGGAGGCGATCGCCGCTTTCGACCAGGCCATCGCCGCCGCGCCCGATCACGTCCGTGCCTGGAACAATCGCGGCCGCGCCTTGCAGGCGCTCAATCGCCACACCGAGGCGTTGGCGAGCTTCGACCGGGCCATCGCCGGCCAAAAAGACTATGCCGACGCCCATTTCAATCGAGCCTTGAGCCTGCTGACGCTCGGCGATCTGCGGCGCGGTTTCGAAGACTACGAATGGCGCTGGAAACGCTCTGGCATGAGCGACGCGCGCCGCGGCTACGGCCGTCCGCTCTGGCTCGGCGAATACCCGATCGCCAGGAAAACGATCCTGCTGCACGCCGAACAGGGCCTCGGCGACACCATCCAGTTTGCGCGCTACCTGCCGCTGCTGGCGCGCGCGGGCGCCAGCGTCGTGCTCGAAGTCCAGGCCGAATTGAAAGGCCTGCTCGCGGGCCTTGCCGGCGTCACCGCCTGTCATGCGCGCGGCGAGAAACTGCCCGCATTCGACGTGCATTGCCCGCTCGGCAGCCTGCCGCTCGCTTTGCGAACCGAACCGGCATCCATTCCCGCCGCGATCCCCTATCTGGCGGCCGACGAGCCGCATCTGGCGAAATGGCGCGCCCGGCTCGAAGCGCTACCGGGCAAACGCGTCGCTTTGAGCTGGGCCGGCAATCGCAGCCACGCCAACGACCGCAATCGCTCGATTGAACTGAAATTGCTCGAACCGCTTTTCGCGCTCGACGGCGTATCCTTCCTCACCATCCAGCGCGAGCTGCGCGCGCAAGATGCGGAGGTGCTGGCGCGCCACCGCAATATCGCGGTGCTGGGCGAGGAACTCGATGACATGGCCGACACCGCGGCGGTAACGGCGCTCGCCGATCTCACCATCGCGGTCGATACCGCGGTCGCGCATCTTGCCGGCAGCCTGGGCCGGCCGCTTTGGGTGATGTTGCCGTTCGCGCCGGACTGGCGCTGGACGCTCGCCGGCGAAGCAAGCCCCTGGTATCCGCAGGCGCGGTTGTTCCGTCAACCGGCGCCCGGCGACTGGGCAAGCGCGATCGAAACGATGCGCGCACAGCTAGCGCGTCTGACTGCGAATTGAGTTTGGTCAGGCGGCCGCGCGGATGACCGGCGCCGGGGCTGCGGCCTGCGGATGGCTTTTGAGCCAATCGCGCGCCGCGCGTTGGGCGCGGCCGATCTCGGCGTCGGCCATCAGTTCGGCGACTTCGCGGCGGAGTCGCGACGCATCGGCGTGCCCGCGCATGGCGGCGATGTTGAACCACTTGTGCGCTTCGACCAGGTCGACGCCGACGCCGGCTCCGGCCGAATAGATCATGCCGAGCGCAAAGCAGTCGCCCGCGTCCTTCGGTTCGGCGGCGGCGCTCGCCGCCGCAAGTTCGATTTCCATTTTTGGCCTCCCCATTTGTCGCGACCGGTGCGCCCCCGCGCCCGCGCCGCACGTCCCTGTTGCCCGGCGATTGGCCGCCGAACGCCGCGATCATGGGCGAGGAGATTTGAATGACGGTTTAAGCGTTGCGATGAATCGATGATGAACGCGCGCGCACTGGCGACCCGCGCACTGTGCGAAAACGCCGTAAAATGGCCGCAAATCTGAGGCCCGGCTCGTCCGGTGACGGATCGCTAACCGCGAAGCTTTAGTGGTAACTAACCACCGGGCTATATCGTGGTAACGGGACAATCGGGAACGAGGATTTGTAACGATGAAACGCGTAACCGCGGCCGTGTTCGGCCTGATCGTGTTGTCGAGCGCGGCCTATGCCGGCGCGCCGGAAGGAACCTGGTTGTCGCATGACGGTGGCACCAAAGTCCGGCTCAGCGATTGCGGCAGCAAGCTTTGCGGCACCGTCGTTTGGCTCAACGAGCCGGTTGACCAAGCGACCGGACGGCCGAAGACGGACAAGCACAATCCGGATCCGGGCAAGCGCGCGCGGCCGCTCATCGGCCTGCATGTCGCAAGCCTCACCGCCAGCGGCCCGAACCAATGGTCGGGGCGCATCTACAACGCCGACGACGGCCGCACCTATCAGGCGAGCTTCGAGGTGCAGGACGACCATACCGCCCGGGTGGAAGGTTGCGTCTTGGCAGTCCTGTGCAAAAGCCACAGCTGGACGCGGGCGAAATGATCTTGCCGTCATGACCGGGCAGCCCCGGATCATGACGTAGAGAAATTCGGCCTGGCGCTACCGAGGCATGTTCTAGCCCGCCCTCGCCCGCTGGCCGAACAACACGGCCTGGACCTTGGGATCCTTCATGTCGATGCCCTTGCGCAGTTCAAGGCCGAGCGAAATGCCGCGCTGAACCGCCGGGCGCGCCTTCATGGCCGCCAGCCAGCGCTTGAAGTGCGGGAATTCGTTGATGTCCTGCCCGTGCCGCTCCCAGCCATTGGCCCAACCGACGATCGCCATGTCGGCGATCGAATATTTTCCGGCGATGAATTCGCGGTCTTTCAGGCGGATGTTCATCACGCCGTAGAGCCGGTTCATTTCGTTGGTGTAACGGTTGATGGCGTAAGTCAGCGACTCGAGCGCGTAGTTCTTGAAGTGGTGCAGTTGCCCGGCCATCGGCCCGATACCGCCCATCTGCCAGAACAGCCATTGCTCGACCTCGGCTCGCGCGCGTTCGTCGCGCGGATAGAATTTGCCGGTCTTGCGGCCGAGGTATTGCAGGATCGCGCCCGACTCGAAGATCGAGATCGGCCGCCCGCCGGGTCCGTCGCGATCGACGATCGCCGGCATGCGGTTGTTGGGCGAAATCTTCAGGAACTCCGGCGTGAATTGTTCACCCTTGGAAATATTCACCGGGATCATCGTGTAGGGGAGCCCGCACTCTTCCAGCATGATCGAAATCTTGAAGCCGTTCGGCGTCGGCCAGTAATAGAGCTCGATAGGCTTTGCCGGCCTGGTCTTCGGCTTTGGCTTGCCAGCCGGCTTTGCTTTCGCGGTCCGCTTTGCCTTGCTACGCGCCATAAGATTGCTCCGTTGCGAAATACCCGGTGTAAACCCGCATGAGACCTAGGGTTCCCCGCGGGAATCCGCAACCGCCCGGCGGCCCACGTTGATGCGCGGCGGGCCAGTGGACGGGCGCAACCTGAGGGCGGTATCGTGCCGTCGACAAAACGGATGGGGCTAGCAAAGCCCCGCAGTCCGTTTTGCCCGCACAAACTCAAAGGGGGGATCAATGATCAGGATCATGTTCGCAGCCGCACTCGGCATCGGCTTGCTCGCAACACCGTTGCCGGCTGCTGCGCAGAGCACACCGGCCAAGCAGGAAATGAAAAAAGAGACCAAGTCCAAGCCGCCGACCGCCGCGCAGCTCGCCGAGCGCGAACGCATCAAGAAATGCGGCGCCGAATGGAAGGCGGCAAAGGCCGCCGGCAAGGTCGAGAAGGGAATGAAGTGGCCGCAATACTGGAGCGCGTGCAACGCGCGCCACAAGGCGGCCGGCGGTTAGCGCAACGCTCGTCGAAAAAATTCCCGGACCATTCCCCGGACAGACATGTCGAGGGCGTCGGCGAGACTCGAAATCTCGCCGACGCCCTCTGTTGTCATCGGAGCCAGGGCGCCTTGGAGCGACTGCATTGCGCTCGTTACCCCATGACGCAACCCGGCCCGTATGACGCAATCTTCGAAACGAAGAGCTCGAAGATTCCGAAGTAGCTACTAGAGCTTCTTCTTCTTCTTCGCTGCCTTCTTCTTTCTACGTTTCGCCATTGCTGCCCTCCTAGCCATGAAACATGGCGGATGTCTGCATCAGTACGGTCGCGGATCGACACGCACTGCATTCCGTTTACTACAGCGCAATGAAAAAAACAGTGTTCGACTTAACAAAGCGTGTATCCGCGTCGCGCAATGCAACTGACAGCGACGCTATTTTCGCGCGCGCGCGATGCAATTTTACGCACAGCAAACACACGATACATGCGCGAGCAAGCGTTGCAGGACACGCGAAAAGCATCGATAGAATCGACGCTTTTTGTATTGTCGAAGGTTCGCGCGCATCAGCGCATGAAGAAAAATATCCGCGACGATACGGATAAATATACGTCGACCGTGTACGCCCGCGCGACAAATGCACAGGCAAAAAAATTTTTCACAACTTGCCGCGCAAATCGGCGCATACGGCCCGGAATCGATCAAAAACGAGCGAATCAGTGACGAGTGATTCGCGCGCGCGTTTACTTTCGTGGAAGTTTTGCCGTGCGAGGCGCTTCGATTCGAATTTGAATTGGAATTTTGCTCATCCGATTGCGGCATTGCACCGAAATCGGAACCAAATGCGCGCGATTGCCGCGCGCTGCGTCAGAGTCCGAGTTTCTTTTTCAGGACTTCGTTGACGGCTTGCGGGCTGGCCTTGCCGCCAGACGCTTTCATCGCCTGGCCGACGAACCAGCCGAGCGCTTTCGGATTGGATTTGGCGTCGGCGACTTTGTCCGGGTTCCTGGCAATGATGTCGTCGACCGTTTTTTCGATCGCGCCCAGGTCGGTCACCTGCTTCATGCCGCGCTGTTCAACGATTGAGCGAGGATCGCCGCCCTCGCACCACACGATCTCGAGCAGATCCTTGGCGATCTTGCCGGAGACCGTCCCGTCGCCGATCAGGTCGAGGACGGCGCCGAGTTGTGCGGCGCTCACCGGCGCCGCCGCGACCTCGCGCCCTTCCTTGTTCAGCCGCCCGAATAATTCGTTAATCACCCAATTGGCGGCAAGTTTGGCGTCGCGTCCCTTCGCCACCGCCTCGAAATAGTCGGCAGCCTCGCGTTCGGCCACCAGCACGCCGGCATCGTAAGCCGAAAGCGCGAAATCCCGCATGAAACGCGCCTTTTTCGCGTCGGGCAGTTCCGGCAGTTGCGCGTTTAGCGCAGCCACGTAAGCCGTATCGAATTCCAGCGGCAGCAAGTCGGGATCGGGGAAATAGCGGTAATCGTGGGCCTCCTCCTTGCTGCGCATCGGGCGCGTTTCGCCTTTCTTCGGATCGAACAGCCGGGTCTCCTGCTCGATCGTGCCGCCCTCCTCGATGACTTCGATCTGCCGGCGCGCCTCATGCTCGATGGCCGCGCCGATGAAATTGATCGAGTTCATATTCTTGATTTCGCAACGCGTACCGTAGGGCGCGCCCGGCTTGCGCACCGAGACATTGACGTCGGCGCGCAAGGATCCCTCCTCCATGTTGCCGTCGCAGGTTCCCAGGTAGCGCAGGATCGAGCGCATCTTGGCGAGGAACGCCATGGCCTCGCGCGCCGAGCGCAGGTCCGGCTTCGACACGATCTCCATCAGCGCGACGCCGGAGCGGTTGAGGTCGACATAGCTCATGGCCGGATCGCGGTCGTGCAGGCTCTTGCCGGCATCCTGCTCGAGATGCAGCCGCTCGATGCCGACCGCGAACGCCTCGCCGCCATCGAGGTCGACAGTCACCTCGCCTTCGCCAACGATCGGCTGCTTGTACTGGCTTATCTGATAGCCCTGCGGCAGATCGGGGTAGAAATAATTTTTGCGATCGAACACCGATTTCAGATTGATCTTCGCGTTCAGCCCCAGGCCGGTGCGGATCGCCTGTTTGACGCATTCCTCGTTGATCACCGGCAGCATGCCCGGCATGGCGGCATCGACCAGCGAGACGTGACTGTTCGGCGCCCCGCCGAATTCGGTGGACGCCCCGGAAAACAGCTTCGATTTGGAAGTGACTTGCGCATGCACCTCCATGCCGATGACGACTTCCCAGTCGCCCGTTGCGCCCTTGATCAGCTTGTCGGATTTGGCCTGCACTTTCATGCTTCAGAACTAGCGCATGATCGCGAAAAGTGGAAACCGGTTTTGGTCGTGCGCAAAAAACCGGCAGCGGCTCTCAAATTGCGCGCCATTCCCGAAATTGGCCCAAATTCTGCTTGATGCGATGGCGGAACCGCATTCAGGCGGCGCGCGTTTGAATGGCAGACACCAGAGCCAGACCAATGGACCAACAACACGGCACCTTCGGATTAATCCTCGGCGGCATCGTCGCTCTGGCGGCGGTCATCTTTATTATGAGCGGCGGCGAACTGGGCGGCAAAAAAACCATTACCGGCGACCAGGACCTGCCGCCGATCTCCGCCAGCGACGGAAACTAAGCGAGCGTAACGCGCGGTCTCACCACCACGCCGCCGGCGTGAACCGGCCCGCCGCCTTCTCGACCACTGACGCCGCCGCAAACAGTGTCTCCTCGTCGAACGGCCGGCCGATCAATTGCAGGCCGAGCGGCAGGCCCTGCCCGTCGAGCCCGGCCGGCACCGAAATCCCCGGCAGGCCCGCCATATTCACTGTCACCGTGAACACGTCGTTCAGATACATCTCGACGGGATCGGCCTTGCCCTTCTCGCCGAGCCCGAACGCCGCCGAGGGCGTCGCCGGGGTCAGCATGGCGTGCACACCTTGCTTGAAGCAGTCCTCGAAATCCTTCTTGATCAGCGTGCGCACCTTCTGCGCGCGCAGGTAATAGGCATCGTAATAGCCGGCCGAGAGCACATAGGTGCCGATCATCACGCGCCGGCGCACCTCGGCGCCAAAACCGGCGCGGCGCGTTTTCTCATACATGTCCACGATGTCGCGACCTTGTTCGCGCCGGCCGTAGCGCACGCCGTCATAGCGCGCGAGGTTCGATGAGGCCTCCGCGGTGGCGACGATGTAATAGGCCGGCAACGCATATTTGGTGTGCGGCAGCGACACCTCGACGAGTTCGGCGCCCGCCGCCTTGAGCCATTCGCGGCCCTGGCTCCAGATATGCTCGATCTCGGCCGGCATGCCGCCGATCCGATATTCCTTGGGAATGCCGATGCGCAGGCCTTTCACCGATTTGCCGATGGCAGCTTCGTAATCCGGCACCGGGCGGTCGACGCAGGTGGTGTCCTTGGCGTCGGGACCGGCCATGGAGTGCAGCAGGATTGCGGCATCGCGTACCGTGCGCGCGAACGGCCCGGCCTGATCGAGCGAGGAAGCGAATGCGACGATGCCCCAGCGCGAGCAACGGCCGTAAGTCGGCTTGATACCGACCGTGCCGGTGAATGCGGCCGGCTGCCGTATGGAACCGCCCGTGTCGGTGCCGGTCGCGCCGAGGCACAACTGCGCGGCGACCGCCGCGGCCGAGCCGCCCGAGGAACCGCCCGGCACCAGCGGCACGTTCGAGCCCTTGCGCCGCCATGGCGAAATCACCGGACCGAAATGCGAGGTCTCGTTCGACGAACCCATGGCGAATTCGTCATTGTTGGTCTTGCCCAGCAGCACCGCCCCGTCGCGCCACAGATTGGCGGTCACCGTCGATTCGTAGGTCGGCACGAAATTGTCGAGAATGCGCGAGCACGCCGTCGAGCGCACGCCGGCGGTGCAAAACATATCCTTCACCGCAAGCGGAATGCCTTCCAACGGCCCGGCCTTGCCGGCGGCGATGTGCGCGTCGCTCGCCTTGGCCATTTCCTGCGCGCGCTCCGGCGTATCGCGCACATAAGCGTTGAGCGCGCGCGCCCTCTCCATCGCCTTGAGATGCGCGTCGGCCAATTCCCGCGCCGTGAAGCTCTTTTTCTTCAGCCCGTCGCGCGCTTCCGCCAGACTAAGCGTATTCAGATCGCTCACGATTGGCGCTCATCCGGCGTCGGTTGCGCGGCGGGCGGCTCGCCTTCGGGCGCCTCGCAGGCAAAACGCGCGGCTTCCTCGTTCTCGCGCAAAATCCGCTCGCGTTCTTCCGGCGACAGAGCCGCGAGCATGTCCATGAAGGCCATTTCACAGGCGATGCACATTACTCGACCACCTTCGGAACCAGGAAAAAATTGTCGTCGCTTTGCGGCGCGTTGCTGACGATGTCCTTGGCAATGCCGCCATCGTTCACCACGTCCGCTCGTTTTTTCATCGCCATCGGCGTCACCGAGGTCATCGGCTCGACGCCTTCGACATTGACCTCCTGCAATTGCTCGACGAAGGCGAGCATGGCGTTCAGCTCGCCCTTGAGGTGTTCGACATCATTCTCGGCAACGGCGATGCGCGCCAGGTGGGCGACGCGCCGGACGGTATCGGCATCTACGGGCATTGAAACCTCGACGGAAACGATCTCGCGCGTATAGCAGAGGCCCGTTCTGCCTCGCAACGCTTGTTGCGGCCGGGGTTTGCCGCCGTATGGACGGAAAGAGTGTTGCCTACTCGGCCGGGACGGCAGCCCCGGGAATGACGATCGCTGGCGCGGCGGTTTCCCGGGTCAGCCGCGCGCTCAACCGCTTCGCCGCCGCGATCGCCAGCAGCGCCACCGCAACGCCGGCGAACAGGTCGACAAAATAGTGCGCGCCGCCGATCGGGGTTGCGAGAAGCATGGCGCCGTTGCTCAACAATGCGACCGGCCGCATCCAACGCACCGCCCAAAAACCCCACAGGTAAAGCACCGCGCTGCAAGCATGGAAACTCGGAAAGGTGACGATGCCGACCAGATGGAAGATGTCGAGCTGGCGCAGCGTTCCGTTATGGATCAGCGCCATGTCGCGGGTGGAGCTTTCATAGGCGCCGGAGGTGAACACCGCCGGATCGACCTTGATACCGAGTTCGCCGTAAGTGCCGAGCGCCGGCACCAGAGTCGAAATCGCCGTGGTCGCGATCAGCGCCAGCACGAACGCAAGCGTGAATTGCTGCAAGCGGCGGTAGCGGCCGGTCCAGCCGAGCACCGCGGGTACGCCGAATACCGGCCAGCCGATCATGGCATAGCCGAGCGATAGCGCCGGCAGCAGCGCGGGCCATTGCAGCATGAAATGGAAATACGCCGCCCAGTCAATGCCAAGCGCGCGGTCGAGCGCGGCCAGATTGGCGTCCTGCAACGGCATGCCGAGCGAAGCGCCCACATAGGTCAGCGGCGTCATCAGGAAGCTCGCCAGCATGAGTTGCGCGGTCGACCCAAGCGTGAAAATCACCAGCGGCTCGCGCCGATGCGGCGTCAGCGCGTTGTAATAGGCGATGCCGGCGTAAAGTCCTATGGCCCCGAGCGAGAGCAGCGCGCCTTCCGGCTTGAGCGAAAACCGGGTGAAGGCCAAGCACAGCGCCATCACCAGGCCGATGAGCCCGAGCGGGATCCAGTTCAGCGTGAACAGCCGCCAGGCGGCCCGGGCCTCTTGGTCGTTCATTTGCCGGCCAGTCCCTTCTTTTGCCCAATCATGGGCGGTAACGATTAATACCGGCAAAACCGGATTGGTTACCCAAATGTTGTGGAAACGATAGAATTTGCCGGAATTGGCCGCGCGCGGCCGAGCAACGCTAGGATGACGGCATGAGTCCGGCCCGCAGCCACGACCGTTACGCCTACTCACCGATCGGCGAGCGGAAAGTCTACGACTGGCCGGGCGGCAAGCGGCTAGCGGTCTATGTCGGCCTCAATCTCGAATGGTTTTCGTTCGGCGAAGGGCTCGGCGCCGAACTCGCGCCCGGCGGGCCGCAGCCTGACGTGCTCAATTATGCCTGGCGCGACTACGGTAACCGCGTCGGCGTGTTCCGCCTTGCCGATTTGTTCGCCGAACTGAAACTGCCGGTATCGCTCCTGGTCAATGCGGAAATGTACGCGCGGGCGCCGCAGGCCGTCGCCGCCTTTGCCGGCGCCGAGATCGTCGGCCACGGCCGCAGCAATTCGGAGCGCCAGGGCTCGCTGGGCGAGGCCGACGAACGCGCGTTGATCGAGGAGACCGGCGCCGCGATCGCGAAACATTCGGGCACCCGCCCGCGCGGCTGGCTCGGTCCCTGGATCTCGCAGTCGCCGCTGACGCCGGACCTGTTGCAGGAAGCCGGCTACGGCTACCTGCTCGACTGGTGCCACGATGACCAGCCGACCTGGATGAAAACGCGCAAAGGCCGGATATTGTCGGTGCCCTACCCGCAGGAACTCAACGACATTCCGCAGATCGTCGCGCGCAAGCGCGAGGGCGCCGATTTTGCCGACATGATCGTCGATGCCTTCGACGTGCTGGCGGCCGAATGCGACAAGCGCCCGCTGGTGATGGGCATCGCGCTGCATCCCTACATCATGGGTCAACCGCATCGCTTCAAGCACCTTAAGCGCGCGCTGACCTATCTCGTGCGCAAGGGCGACGAGCGGATCTGGTTCACCACCGCGGGCGCTATCGCCGCGCACGCTGCCGCGCTGCCGCCGGGCACGGTGCCCTGAATGGCGGCGATCTTGCCCCTTGTCGAAGCCGCTGCCCTTTGGCCCGGCCGCGGCTCGTTGATCGGGCTCGATCTCGGCAGCAAGACTATCGGGGTTGCTTCCAGCGATCCCGAGCGCAAATTGGCGACGGGGGTCGAGACCCTCATGCGCAAGAATTTCACCGCCGACGCCAAACGCCTGCTGACGCTAAGCATCGAGCGCGCCGCGGTCGGCTTCGTGCTCGGCTTGCCGGTCAATATGGATGGCTCGGAAGGGCCGCGCGCGCAATCGACCCGCGCTTTCGCACGCAATTTCGCCAAACTCACCGAACTGCCGATCGCGCTGTGGGACGAGCGGCTGTCAAGCGCCGCGGTCGAGCGTCAATTGATTGCCGCCGACGTCAGCCGCAAGAAACGCGCTGCCGTCATCGACCAGCACGCCGCCGCCTATATCCTGCAAGGCGCGCTCGACCGTCTCGCGCGGCTCAAGGCTTGAGGCGCGAAAAGAAAAAAGACGGGCTCCGTGGCCCGCCCTTTTCCGAGTCGATCCTCGCTTTTGGCTCGATCGACCCACTACCGTTGCAACCGGATCAGCAGGGGTAATAATCGAGCCTGCCGTAGCCGCCGTCGGTCGCGCAAGCCGGCGCACCATAGTCCGGCGCCCGTAATAGTAGCCCGGTCCGTAGTAGTAGCCGCCGTTCGCACCGGCGATGGCCGCGCCGGTCAAAGCGCCGGCGGCAAATCCGATTGTCGCGGCGTTATGGCCGTGACGCGCCTGGCTCGGCGTCGCCAGCGCAAGCGCGAGCGCCCCGGTAAGGGTCGCGGCGGCAGCGTATTTGACCAGTTTTCGCATGAGACCTCCTTTGTCGCCCGCTTGCGGGCTCGCTTTCGTGAATTCACCGGCGATGGTGGCGCCGGTGCGACTAGCGGCTCAACACTGGAACAACGGAGCCCGTTCCCGCGCAGCGGCAATGCGCGTTCACGATGGTTTGTGCTTTATTCAGGAACCCTTGTGGAACAGGCCGAGCAGGCCTTGCCGCGGGGGGAACTTGCGCCTATAGACCTGCCTTTAATGAACATTGCGCCGAAATCCTCGTTTGTCCTCAACAAACGGCATCTGTTGGGGATCGAAGGGCTTTCCCGCAACGAGATTTCCGGCCTGCTCGACCTCGGCGAGGAATTTGTCGAGCTCAATCGTCAGGTGGAGAAAAAGCGCACTTCGCTGCGCGGCCGTACGCAGATCAACTTGTTCTTCGAAGTCTCCACCCGCACCCAGTCCTCCTTCGAGCTGGCCGGCAAGCGGCTGGGCGCCGACGTGATGAACATGTCGACCGCTTCGTCCTCGATGCGCAAGGGCGAGACGTTGATCGACACCGCGATCACGCTCAACGCGATGCATCCCGACATCCTGGTCGTGCGCCACCACGCGTCCGGCGCGGTCGAATTGCTGGCGAGCAAGCTCGACTGCTCGGTGATCAATGCCGGCGACGGTTCGCACGAGCATCCGACGCAGGCCCTGCTCGACGCGCTCACGATCCGCCGCAACAAGGGCCGTATCGACGGCCTGCTGGTGGCGATCTGCGGCGACATTCTGCATTCGCGCGTCGCCCGCTCCAACATCATCCTGCTCAACGCCATGGGCGCGCGTGTGCGCGTGGTGGCGCCATCCACCCTTCTGCCGCCCGGCATCGAGCATTTCGGCGTCGAGGTCGCGCGCGACATGCGCGAGGGCTTGAATGGCGCCGACATCGTGATGATGCTCCGCCTTCAGCGCGAGCGAATGAACGGCTCCTTCGTGCCGTCGGTGTCGGAATATTTCCACTACTACGGTCTCGACGAGAAAAAGCTCAGTTACGCCAAGCCCGGCGCGCTGGTCATGCACCCGGGGCCGATGAACCGCGGCGTCGAGATCGACTCCATCGTCGCCGACGGCGCGCAGTCGCTGATCCGCGAACAGGTGGAAATGGGCGTGGCCGTCCGCATGGCCGTACTCGAAGCCCTGTCGCGAAACCTGCCAAACGCCTGACATGCTGTCCGACCGCCGCCCGATCCTGCTCGCCAACGCCCGGATCGTCGATCCGTCGCGCGATCTCGATTTTCCCGGCGACCTGCTGATCGCCGACGGCACCATCCGCGAGGCGAAAAAAGGCATCAGCGCCGGCGGCGTGCCCGAAGGCACCGACGTGATCGATTGCCGCGGCAAACTGGTGGCGCCCGGCCTGATCGACATGCGCGCCTTCGTCGGCGAACCCGGCGCCGGCTACCGCGAAACTCTGGCCTCGGCAAGCCAGGCGGCGGCCGCCGGCGGCGTCACCACCATTATCTGCCAGCCCAACACCTCCCCGGTGATCGACGATCCGGCGACGGTGGATTTCCTGCTCCGCCGAGCGCGAGATACCGCGATTGTGCACGTGCACCCGATGGCGGCGCTCACCAAGGGGCTCGAAGGCCAGGAGATGACCGAAATCGGGCTGCTCAAGGCGGCCGGTGCGGTCGCTTTTACCGACGGCGACAAGAGCGTGACGAATGCGCAGGTCATGCGGCGCGCGCTCGCCTATGCCGGCGACTTCGACGCGCTGATCGTACATCACACCGAAGATCCCGATCTGATCGGCGAAGGCGTGATGAACGAAGGCGAATTCGCTGCCCGCCTCGGCCTGCTCGGCATTCCCAAGGCGGCGGAAACGATCGTGCTCGAGCGCGATATCCGCCTGGTCGCGCTGTCGGGCGGTCGTTATCACGCGGCATCGGTCACTTGCGCGGAATCGCTCGAGGTGCTGCGCCGCGCCAAGGAAGCCGGCCTCAATGTCACCGCCGCCTGCTCGATCAATCACCTCACGCTCAACGAAAACGACATCGGGCCCTATCGCACATTCCTGAAGCTGTCGCCGCCATTGCGCGGCGAGGACGACCGCAAGCTTCTGGTCGCAGCGCTTGCCGGTGGCCTGATCGACGTGGTGATGTCGGATCACAACCCGCAGGACGTCGAGACCAAGCGGCTGCCATTCGCGGAAGCAGCACCCGGCGCCATTGGCCTTGAAACCATGCTGGTCGCCGGACTGCGTCTGGTGCACGCCGGCGAGGTCGATCTTCTCACTTTGCTGCGGGCGATGTCGACGCGCCCGGCGGAGTTGCTCGGCCTTTCCGGAGGCACGCTCAAAAGCGGCGCGCCTGCCGACGTCATCGTCGTCGACTTGGACCTGCCCTGGATACTCGATCCGGCCGAGCTCAAATCCAAATGCAAGAACACCCCATTCGATGAAGCCAAGCTGACCGGCCGCGTGGTGCGCACAATCGTCGCCGGCCGCACCGTGTACGAATACGTATGAGCAAAGAACTGGCGTTCCTCATCGGCTATCAGTTCGGCGCCATTCCATTTGGCTTGCTGCTCATGCGCATGGCCGGCGGCCCGGATTTGCGCACGGTCGGCTCCGGCAATATCGGCGCGACCAACGTGCTGCGCACGGGGCACAAGGGCCTTGCCGCTGCCACGCTCGTTTGCGACGCGCTCAAGGGCACGTTGGCCGTGTGGCTCGCCGCGCATTATTCCGGTGACGTCGCGGGGCTGTGGGCCGGCGCCGGCGCCTTCGCCGGGCATCTTTTTCCGATTTGGCTGAAGTTCAAAGGCGGCAAGGGCGTCGCCACCTATATCGGCGTGTTGATCGGGCTTTATTGGCCGGGCGCGGCGATCTTTTGCGCAGTCTGGCTGGCGGTCGCCGGCCTCAGCCGCTACTCCTCGCTCGCCGCTTTGGTTGCGAGCGCGCTCACGCCGCCCGCGCTCTGGCTGTTGGCGCAGCCAAATATCGCCACGCTCTGCCTCGCAATGAGCGCGCTGATGTGGCTCATGCACCGCGCCAATATCCGCCGCCTGCTCAACGGCAGCGAAGGCAGGATCGGCGCCAACGTGCCTCGCCCCCCGCCGGGCTAGTTGCTGGAATTGCAATCCGCCTTGTAGACGTTGACGACGGCCGGCTCGTTGATGGCTTTCGGCATCCTGGAAACCACCATGCAGAAGTGGAAATGCCGTTGCGGCGTGTCGGGCAGCACGTCGCGGTAGCTTGCCTCGCCCCAGAGGAAAACCGTGCCGTTCCCAGCCGTCGCGCGCGCGATGTCGGCGGCCGGCACGACAATCGGCGGGCTCGGAATCTCCGTGCCGGGCGCGAGTGTCATGAAACTATGTTCGGTGATCTTGTCGCTCGGGCTGAGAAAATCCGGCTCCGCGCCCGCCGGATACCATTTGGCCGACAGCCAGTATTCGAGCTCGCGGGCGGGCGTTGCGCCGAAATTCTTCCAGACGACCCCGATGGCGGCACCCTCGAAGTTTTCCGGCTGGCCCTGAGCGGCAGTCAGCCTTGGCACATAGATGACTTGCTGCGTCCCCACATAGGCGCGCAGTTGCGCGGAATTGACGCCGAACTGCGTTTGCATCGACTGGTTGGTCATAAACAGAAAATAAGCCCCAACGATTGTCGCCGTCGACAAAACAAGCGTGCACAGGCTGAGAACAATTACCCAGTGGGTTAATGATTTTTGCTCGGCGCTGCTTATTGCCGCACCGGTTGCGGCACCTCCGGCGCCCGATTGCGGCCCGCCGGTCCCCGAGGGAGTGGCGGCAGGCTGGGCACTCTTTCGCTTTTCGCGGCGTTTGCGCGCGCCGGCGCTGGTTTCAGGTGATTCCGCCATCGTTGCCCCGGAAGCGATTATGCCGCCGGGCAGTCTGACGCCCTTGCTACCAATTGCAACGGGTGCCCGGCCGCGCCAAACGCTCGGCCGCGACCTGAACCTCCGGTTGTCCTTCGCCGCGGCCTGGGCGATGCTGACTACGGGAACGGTCGGGGGGCGCCGTTGAGCGATCGCGTGCGATTGAGCGAAGAGCAACGGCTCGATTGGCTGCGCCTCATCCGCACCGATAATATCGGGCCGCGTACCTTTCGGGACCTGGTCAATCACTATGGCGGCGCGCGTGCCGCGCTTGCGGCTCTGCCGGCGCTCGCCCGCCGCGGCGGCGCCTCGGCGCCCGCCAATATCTGCACGCGCGAGCAGGCGCAGGCCGAATTGCAGGCAGCGCGTACGCGCGGCATCGCATTCGTTGCCCTGGGCGAGCCGGATTATCCGCCGCGGCTGCAAATGATCGACGACGCGCCGCCCCTACTGGCGGTCCGCGGCAAGCTCGCGGTCCTGAGCCGCCCGCTAGTCGCGATCGTCGGTTCGCGCAACGCCTCGGCGGCGGGCGTGAAATTCGCCGAACGGCTTGCGCGCGACCTCGGAGAGGCCGGCTTTGCCACCGTTTCCGGACTGGCGCGCGGCATCGACGCCGCCGCGCATCGCGCGAGCCTTGCAAGCGGGACCGTTGCGGTGCTGGCCGGCGGCCATGACCGCGTCTATCCGCCCGAACACGGCGATCTTCTGGAAACAATCCTCACCGAGGGCGCTGCCGTTTCGGAAATGCCGCTTGTTTGGGAGCCGCGCGCGCGCGATTTTCCCCGCCGCAACCGGCTGATCTCGGGGCTCTCGGTCGGCGTCGTGATCGTGGAGGCGGCACGCCGCTCCGGCTCGCTCATTACAGCGCGGCTCGCCGGCGAACAGGGCCGCGAAGTCTTCGCGGTGCCGGGCTCTCCGCTCGATCCGCGCGCCGAGGGCACCAATGGCCTGCTCAAGCAGGGCGCGACCCTGGTGACCGAGGCCGCGGATATCGTCGCGGTTCTTGAGCCCATCCTCGGTCGCGGCTTTGACCTGCCGGTGCAGGAACCCACCCACGACGTTCCCGACCCGCTCGACGCCGAGCCCGGCGAGGATCAGCGTGCACGTATCATCGGTCTGCTCGGACCTACGCCGGTATCGATCGACGATCTGGTCCGGCTGTCGCATATTTCTCCGGCAATCGTGCGCACGGTGCTGTTGGAACTCGAGATCGCCGGCAGGATCGAGCGTCACGGCGGGGGCTTAATCTCGTTGCTATAAGATGCGGCGACGATTCGCCCATCCGGTTGTAACGCATGAAATCTCCGACGATTGCCGCCCTCGCCTTTCTGGTCACGCTCGGCTGCGCTCCGGCGCTTGCGCAGGAGCAATCTTTTTCCGCCTTCGAAGCCGCGTTGTGGCCGGATGCGCAGGCCAGGGGCATCGCGCGCGCAACGTTCGATCTCGCGCTCAAAGGCGTGACGCCCGATGCGCGCGTTATCGCGGCCACCAAGCGCCAGCCCGAATACGGCAAACCGGTCGGCAACTACGTCAACGACGCGGTGTCGCGCGGCCGCATCGCCACCGGCATGCGCAAGGCGCAGGAATGGGCGAAAACCTTCGACGCGGTGGAAAAGAAATTCGGCGTCGAGCGCTGGGTGCTGATCGCGCTGTGGGGCATGGAAACCGACTACGGCGCCGAGAAGGATCGCTGGGACGTATTCCGCTCGCTCGCCACGCTAGCCTTTGTCGGCTACCGGCATCCTTATTTCCGCAACGAGTTGCTCGTCGCCATGCGCATCATGCAGGACGACAAATTCCCACGCGAAAAGATGGTCAGTTCATGGGCCGGGGCCATGGGCCAGACCCAATTCATGCCGACCAATGTAGTCGACTATGCCATCGACTTCTCCGGCGACGGCAAGCGCGACATCTGGAGCAATGTGCCGGATGCGCTCGGCTCGACCGCCAACTATCTCGCCGAGGAACACTGGCAACGCGGCCTGCCCTGGGGCTTCGAGGTCACGGTGCCAAAGGGTTTCGACTACATGATCAGCCGCGGCACCTTCGCGGAGTGGGCAAAGCTCGGCGTGCGCCGCGCCGACGGCAAGCCATTCCCGGCATCGGGCCCGGGCATTTTATTTTTCCCGAGCGGCGCGAACGGGCCGGCTTTCCTGACGACGGCAAACTATCCGGTGCTCAAGGAGTACAACAATTCCGATGCCTATGTGATCGCGGTTGGCCATCTTGCCGACCGCCTGCACGGTGGTGCGCCGATCAAGGCAGCCTGGCCGGCCGACGACCGCCCACTGTCGCGCGATGCGCGCATTGCATTGCAGAAAAAATTGTCCGCGCTCGGCTACAAAGTGCTCGATTTCGAAGGCCATGTTGACTTCGACTTGCGCGACAACATTCGCGCCGAGCAAAAAAAACTGGGCATGTTGCCGGACGGCAACCCGACCGCGGCATTTTTGCAGAAGCTCGGCGTCAAGGTGCCGTAACTAGTGATGGCCGTTCTGTTTGTGCCGGCTGACACTTTCGGCTTCGAGGCGGACCATTTCGAGCAGATAGCCGAGCGTATCGAGTCCGCTCTGGCGCGCCATCGCGGCAAGATCGGCCGACAAGGCAGCCACATAATTGGCCACCAATGCGGGGCTGCCGTTTTCGCCAGATGAGGCTTGGTCGGCCACGGTGGTTTTGGTGCTTGGTCGGATCACAGTCGAAGCGCCCGGTTGTGCGGAGCGAAAATAGCCAGCCCGCGCGGAGATAGTAATCTTTAATTGCATTTTATACAAACTGCACTCATTGGTTGTCTTCCGAACCTCTGCCTTGTCTCTTTGGCGCCTGAATTGGCTGTTCTTAAAGGTTTTGCTGGCAACCCTTATTTGACAGTAGGGGGTGCCTTCACCATGTTCCGGCCAAAGATAGCGGTCGATTCCGCCTGGAATCTCGTTGATTTCGGCGGGCAACCCATTGGATTTGCATGAATATTGTCGTCGTTGAGTCACCGGCCAAAGCCAAGACAATCAATAAGTATCTGGGCCCCGGCTACGAGGTGCTGGCGTCTTTTGGCCACATCCGCGACCTGCCGGCTAAGGACGGTTCGGTCGATCCGGATGCCGACTTCCGCATGATTTGGGAGGTCGACGCCAAGTCGAACCAGCGTCTCAATGACATCGCCAGGGCGCTCAAGGGCGCCGACAAGCTGATTCTGGCCACCGACCCCGACCGCGAGGGCGAGGCGATTTCCTGGCACGTGCTGGAAGTGCTCAAGGAAAAGCACGCGCTCAAGAAGCAGACCGTGGAACGGGTGGTGTTCAACGCCATCACCAAGCAGGCGGTGACGGAGGCCATGAAGCATCCGCGCACCATCGATGCCGCATTGGTCGACGCCTATCTGGCCCGCCGCGCGCTCGACTATCTGGTCGGCTTCACGCTCTCGCCCGTGCTCTGGCGCAAGCTGCCGGGCGCCCGCTCGGCCGGCCGGGTGCAGTCGGTGGCTCTGCGCCTCGTATGCGACCGCGAGCTGGAAATCGAGAAATTCGTCGCCAGGGAATACTGGTCGATCGCCGCGGTGCTGGCGACGCCGCGCCAGGAAACTTTCGAAGCCCGCCTCACCGGCGTCGACGGCGAGAAGCTCCAACGGCTCGACATCGGCTCCGGCGCGGAAGCCGAATCCTTCACCCGCGATCTGGAATCCGCGACCTTCAAGGTCGCCGCGGTCGAAGCCAAGCCCACCCGCCGCAATCCGCCTCCGCCGTTCACCACCTCGACCATGCAGCAGGAGGCCTCGCGCAAGCTCGGCTTCTCGCCGGCGCATACCATGCGGCTCGCACAGCGGCTCTATGAAGGCATCGACATCGACGGCGAGACCGTCGGTCTCATCACCTATATGCGCACCGACGGCATCGATCTCGCGCCGGAAGCGATCAGCGACATTCGCGCGATGCTCGGCAAGAATTACGGCAAGGAATACGTGCCGGCCTCCCCGCGCGAATATCACAACAAGTCGAAGAATGCGCAGGAAGCGCACGAAGCCGTGCGCCCGACCAGCGCCAGCCGCACGCCCGCGCAGGTCGCCAAGCATGTCGACCGCGATCAGGCGCGCCTGTACGAGCTGGTCTGGAACCGCGCCGTCGCCAGCCAGATGGAGTCGGCCGAACTCGAACGCACTACCGTCGACATCATCGCCAAGGCCGGCGCCCGCAATATCGAATTGCGCGCCACCGGGCAGGTCGTAAAATTCGACGGCTTCCTCACGCTCTATCAGGAAGGCCAAGACGAGACCGACGAGGACGACGAGAGCCGCCGTCTGCCTGCCATGAGCGAAGGCGAATTGCTTGCCAAGCAGTCGATCAATTCCTCGCAGCACTTCACCGAGCCGCCGCCGCGCTATTCGGAAGCAGCCCTCGTCAAGCGCATGGAGGAGCTCGGCATCGGCCGCCCCTCCACCTATGCCTCGATCCTGCAAGTGCTGCAGGACCGCGGTTATGTCCGTCTCGACAAGAAACGCCTGATGCCCGAGGACAAGGGCCGCGTCGTGGTCGGGTTCCTGGAGAGCTTTTTCCAGCGTTACGTCGAATACGATTTCACCGCCAACCTGGAAGAACAACTCGACCGCATCTCCAACAGCGAGATCGACTGGAAGAAAGTCCTCCAGGATTTCTGGATCGGCTTCATCGGCGCGGTCAACGAGATCAAGGATCTGCGCATCACGCAGGTGCTCGACGCCCTCAACGATCTACTTGAGCCGCACATTTTCCCGCAGCCCGCGGACGGCAGCGACCGGCGCAAATGTCCGAACTGCGAAACCGGGCGGCTTTCGCTCAAGGTCGGCCGCTTCGGCGCCTTCATCGGCTGCTCGAACTACCCGGAATGCAATTTCACGCGACAAATGACGCCGGGCGCGAACGGTGGCGTGAACGGCACCAAGGTGCTCGGCGAGGATCCCGTGACCGGGCTTGAGGTCTCGCTGCGCGGCGGCCGCTTCGGGCCTTACCTGCAACTCGGCGAGACGCCGAAGGAAAAGGACGCCGAAAAGCCCAAACGCGCGGGCCTGCCCAAGGGTCTCGCACCGGAGGACGTCGATCTCGAAAAGGCGCTGGCGCTACTGGCGCTGCCGCGGGAAGTCGGCATGCATCCCGAAGACGGCGAGCCAATCATCGCCGGTATCGGCCGTTTCGGCCCCTACGTTAAACATGGCAAGACCTACGCCAACATCGACTCCAACGAAGACGTACTGACTGTCGGCCTCAATCGTGCCGTCACCTTGATTGCGGAGAAGAAGGCAAACCCCGGCCGTGGCCGCCGTTTCGGCGGCGATCCCGGCAAAAGCCTCGGTGAGCATCCCGACAAAGGCGGCCCGATCCTGGTGAAGAATGGCCGCTATGGTCCCTATGTCAGCCATGCTGGGATCAACGCAACGCTGCCGGGCGACAAGACGCCTGACACCGTCACGCTCGAAGAGGCGATCGGTTTGCTCGAGGCGCGCGCCGCCAAGGTCGGCAATGCGCCGAAAGGCCGCCGTGCAGCCGGCCGCAAAACAGCGTCAGGCAAAGTCGCGGAAAAGTCGCCCGTGAAGGCGAAGAAGCCGGCTGCGGCCGCGGCCAAGTCAAAACCTGCCCGCCGCACCAAAGCCGCCGAATAGCTGGCGAAGCCGGCGGCCGATCATTACATTTATTCAGTAGCGCCGATTTGGCGCCGGAAATTCTATTTTGAACAAGCCAACCAAACCTGCCCCTTCCCTTCCCGCCAAGGCTGACATTCTCGCCTTCATCCGCGAACGCCGCGGCAAAGTCGGCACCCGCGAGATCGCCCGCGCTTTCGGGCTCAAGAACGCATTGCGCGCCGACCTCAAACGCCTGTTGCGTGAGATGGCCGACGACGGTGCGGTCGAGACGCGACGCAAGAAGCTGCACCATCCCGGCACCCTGCCCTCCACCGTGATCGCCGGCGTGACCGCGCGTGACAGCGACGGCGACCTCATAGCCACACCCGACGAATGGGACGAGGATGCGCACGGACCGGCACCGAAAATCCGCATTCTCATCCCGCGTAAAACCCGTCCCGGCGAGGCGGCCGGTCTCGGCGACCGCGTGCTGCTGCATGTCGATGAGACAGAAGAAGACAATGGCATCCGCCATCGCGGCCGCGTCATCAAGATCATCGACCATTCCAGGCATCGCGTGCTGGGGATTTTCCGCAAGGCCCCGCACGGCGGCGGCCGACTGGAGCCGGTCGACAAGAAAATGCTTGGCAAGGAACTCGGCATTCCGGCGGGCGCCACGCACGACGCGCAGGATGGCGATTTGGTCGCGGTCGAGACCACCCGCGCGGCGCGACTTGGCCTGCCGACAGGGCGCGTCGTCGAGCGGCTCGGCTCGCTTGCAAGCGAACGCGCGGTCAGCCTGATCGCCATTCACGCGCACGGCATCCCACAGGTGTTCCGCCACGACACGCTGGCGGAGGCGGCCGACGCGCGGCCCGCAACGCTCGCCCGCCGCGAGGACTGGCGCCGCATTCCTTTTGTCACCATCGATCCTCCCGATGCCAAGGACCACGACGACGCCGTGCACGCCGAAACCAACGGTCACGGCGGCTTCATCGTCAGCGTCGCGATCGCCGACGTCGCCCATTACGTGACGCCGGGCTCCGCGCTCGACCGGGAAGCGCTGGTGCGCGGCAATTCGGTCTATTTCCCCGATCGCGTGGTGCCGATGCTGCCGGAGCGCATCTCCAACGATCTTTGCTCGCTGCGTCCGCGCGAGGATCGCGCCGCGCTCGCCGTGCGCATGGTCGTCGGCGCCGACGGCCGCAAGCGCTCGCACACGTTTCACCGGGTCCTGATACGTTCGGCCGCAAAGCTGTCGTATCAGCAGGCGCAATTCGCCATCGGCGGGCGCACCGACGAGGATACCGAGGCGCTCGTTCAGCCCGTGCTGACGCCCCTTTACGCGGCCTACGAGGCGCTCACCCGCGCGCGCGCGGAGCGCGGCCCTCTCGATCTCGATCTGCCCGAACGAAAAATCCTGCTCAAGGGCGACGGCACCGTCGACCGCGTGATCGTGCCCGAGCGGCTGGAAGCGCACCGGCTGATCGAAGAATTCATGATTTTGGCCAACGTCGCCGCGGCCGAGACGCTGGAAAAAGCGCGGGTGCCGCTGATCTATCGCGTGCATGACGAGCCGGCGATGGAGAAGATCAACGCCTTGCGCGAGTTCCTCGCCACGCTCGACATTCCCTTTCCGAAAGGCGGCGCGCTGCGCGCGGAAAACTTCAACCGCGTGCTCGCTCGCGTAAAGGGCCGCGACGCCGAACAACTCGTCAATGAAATCGTGCTGCGCACGCAGGCGCAGGCCGAATACGCGGCGGAAAATTATGGGCACTTCGGCCTCAACCTACGCCGTTACGCCCATTTCACCTCGCCGATCCGCCGCTATGCCGACCTGATCGTGCATCGCGGGCTGATCCGCGCGCTCAAGCTCGGAGACGGCGCCCTGCCCGAGGCGGCCGACGCCAAGGCGCTCGCGGAAATTGCCGCGCAGATTTCGGCGACCGAGCGCCGCGCCATGCTGGCCGAGCGCGAAACCAACGATCGGCTGATCGCGCATTTCCTCGCCGACCGTGTCGGCGCCACGTTCGAGGGCCGCATCTCCGGCGTTCACCGTGCCGGGCTGTTCGTGAAGCTGAACGAGACCGGCGCCGACGGTTTCGTGCCGGCGCGCACCATCGGCGACGAATATTTCCGCCATGACGAGGCCGGGCACGCCATGGTCGGCTCGCGCTCCGGCGAGACCTACCGGCTTGGCGACCGCATCACCGTCAAACTGGTAGAGGCCGCGCCCGTTGCCGGCGCGTTGCGGTTCGAGCTTTTATCGGAAGGCCGCGCCGGCAAGCCGCAACGGCGGCCGCACTTTCCAGCGCGCGGCGCGGAACATCGCAAATCAAATCGGCATCAAAGGCGAAACGCACGATGACTAGTGACGCAACGACGAGAGACCTGGCCAAAGTCTGGGCCGAGCGCATGACCAGGATGGAACGCGATCAGTCGTTCCCCGACAGCGAGCCGCGCGACGCGGCCACCTTGATGCTGATCGACCGTTCCGGCGCCAAGCCGAAGGTGCTGCTCGGCCGGCGCCACCTCGGCCATAAATTCATGCCGGGGAAATATGTGTTTCCGGGCGGACGCATTGAACCGCTCGACCGCGTGATGCCGGCGGCGAGCGAGTTGCATCCCGACACCGAGAAGAAACTGCTCGAACGCGTAAAGGCCCCGGGCGAAGCGTTTCCCCGCGCCATCGCGCTTGCCGCCGTGCGCGAGATGGCCGAAGAAACCGGCCTACTGCTCGGCGCCAGGCGCGACCTCGCGCCGGCGGCGCCGGGCGACATGTGGGCCGGTTTCGCAAAGGCAAAGGTGCATCCCGACCTTGCGCAGGTCCACTTCATCGCTCGCGCCATCACGCCGCCGCGCCGGCCCAAGCGCTATGACACACGTTTTTTCACCGCCGATGCTTCGGCGATCGCCCACAAAATCGACGGCGTGGTCGGCCCCGATTCCGAACTGGTCGAGCTCGTCTGGGTGCCAATCGAGGAAGCTACCCACCTGGACATGCCGACCATCACCGGCGTGGTGCTGGAAGAGCTTGCCGCCCGTGTCGCCGCCGGCATGGGCCACGACCTGCCCGTGCCGTTCTACTTCATGATCGAGCAGAAATTCTTCCGGGAACTGCTGTAATCCCTGCAAAAACGGGCGTTTCTTGACTTTTGCCGGTCGAACGCTAGGGTCCGCTCCGAAACCACCGCCGCCGCTTTCCAAGCCTCAAGGATAATTCCATGGCCAAAGCCATCAGTCTGAAGATCAAGCTCGTGTCCAGCGCCGGGACCGGCCACTACTACGTGACCCGCAAGAACTCGCGCACGCAGACCGACAAGCTGGCGAAAAGGAAATACGACCCGATCGCCAAAAAGCACGTCGAATACAAAGAATCCAAGATCAAGTGAGCGCCATGCTGCGCACTTTGTCCGCCGCGCTGTTTTTTGCCCTGCTCGCCGCAGCGCCGGCGAGCGCCATAGAGAAGCACAGGCTCGCCTTGCAGATCAGCGACAGCGACCCGGCCAAGATGAACGCCGTGCTCAACGTCGCCGCCAATGTGTCGAAATATTATTCCGACAAGGGTGACGAGGTGGAAATCGAAATCGTCGCCTTCAATGCCGGGCTGAACATGCTGCGGGAGGACAAGTCGCCGGTGCTCGGCCGGCTGAAATCGTTCAAGCAAGGCATGCCAAATGTCTCCTTTATGGCCTGCGAGAACACGCTCGCCGCCATGACCCGCGCCGAGGGCAAGGAGCCGCCGCTGGTCGATAACGCCACGCGCGTTCCTGCCGGTGTCGTCACGCTCATCGAACTTGGCGAAAAAGGCTGGACGATCGTCAGGCCGTAATTCCGGTCGTTCCGGGCACGCGCATGGCGCGTGAAACCCGAGCCTGGGATGAATTTCAGATTTTTTGTCTGGAGTCCGCATTCACGCGCATTCGCGCGTCCGCAATAACGTGGTGAACTTGGTGGCCGGCCGGAAGCGGTGTTTTGAGGAGGCCACTCTCACCGCTTCCGGGCCGGCCGAACCCCGCAGGACCCAGGAGATGCGGCGGACCTGAGCACTCCCACAGGGCATTGCTGAAACGAAATGCGCAAAGACCGACGGAATCAACCCCGGCGGCGAGGTTAAACCAGGCGCCGATAGCGGCCAAATCGACGTCTTACGGCTTTGAAATCGCGGTGGTATTTTCTAGGCCGCGTCCGGCGCCACGCGGTTGCGCCCGTCGCGTTTGGCGCGATAGAGCGCGGTATCGGCGCGCTTGAGGACCGCGGCGGCATTGTCGCTCACGCCGGCGCGCGCCGCGATGCCGATCGAAATGGTGACGTCCAGCTTTTGCGCGCCCTGCCCGATCGCGAACGGCTCCGAGGCGATGCGCCGGCGCAGCCGCTCGGCCACCATGGTCGCGACAGCAATGTCGGTTTCCGGCATGACGATGACGAACTCCTCACCGCCGTAGCGGCACGCAAGGTCGATGTTGCGGATCGACTTTCGGATGCGCAGCGCGAATTCGCGCAGCACGTCGTCGCCGGCGTCGTGGCCGTGGCTGTCATTGACCGCCTTGAAATAGTCGATGTCGACCACCAGCACGGCGATCGGCTTGCCGCGCGCGGCCGCCTGCTCGACCAGGGTCGCTAGATGCGATTCCATGTAGCGCCGGTTGAACAATCCGGTGAGGGCGTCGGTAATCGCCAGTTCGATCGACATCTGCACGTTGTCGCGCAGGCGCTCGGTATAGCGCTTCTTCTTGATCTGCGTGCGCACGCGCGCCAGCATCTCGTTCTTGTCGATCGGGCGGATGAGATAGTCGTTTACACCGATTTCCAGCCCGCGCACCAGGCGCGTGTTGTTGTCGCCCTCGGCAACCGCGAGGATCGGGACGTTGCGGGTGCGTTCGAGCGAGCGCACCTGACTGCACAGCCGTAGCCCGTCGAAATCCTTCAAGCCGAGCGACACGATCAACAGATCGTAATTGCCTTCGGCGGCGTGAAACAGGGCTTCGCCTGGATTGCGCTCCACGTCGACCGAATGTTCGGCGGAAAGCATCGCGACGAGACGCTCGTAGGAGCTTTGCCGGTCGTCGACGACCAGGATACGGCCATTGCGGCCGGCTTCGGCCACCGCCTCCCGTTCCGGACTTTCGATGCCGATTTCCTTGGAGGTGAGCGCGCGCAGGCGCAGTTCGTCGGTCATCATCTTCAACCTTGCGAGCGAGCGCACGCGCGAGATGAGCGCCACGTCGGTCACCGGCTTGGTGAGGAAGTCGTCGGCGCCGGCTTCCAGCCCGCGCACGCGGTCGGACGGCTGGTCGAGCGCGGTCACCATGACGACCGGGATGTGATGGGTCTGCGGGTTGGACTTGAGCTTGCGGCAGACTTCGAAGCCGTCCATGTCGGGCATCATCACGTCGAGCAGCACGATGTCGCACTCGGCGCGCTCGCAAATGGCAAGCGCCTCCGGCCCGCTATGCGCGGTGGTGACGTCGAAATATTCGGCGGAAAGCCGCGCTTCCAGGAGCTTCACATTGGCCGGGACGTCGTCGACGACGAGAACGCGGGCGGTCATGACTGCACCATCAGGCCGGCCCGAGGAAATGCTGGATGGTCTCGATGAATTTGCCGACCGAGATCGGTTTCGACAAGTAGGCTTCGCAGCCCCCCTCGCGGATGCGTTCCTCGTCGCCCTTCATGGCGAAGGCAGTGACCGCAACGACGGGTATGACTTTGAGCTCGGGGTCGTCCTTGAGCCATTTGGTCACTTCGAGGCCGGAGACTTCCGGCAACTGGATATCCATCAAAATGAGATCGGGCCGGTACTTGCGCGCGAGATCGAGCGCCTCGATTCCGTTGCGGGTGCCAACCGTCTGGTAGCCGTGCGCTTCGAGGAGGTCGTGGAAGAGCTTCATATTCAGCTCGTTGTCCTCCACGATCAGGACGGTCTTCGGCATTTCTCCCGCCCTTTTCCCCAAACGCCCCATTCGATCCGGCACGGCGTCGCCAGACCGCGCGCGCTCGGGCATGATCGGCAACGGTAGTGCCGATATATTACGGAAAGGCAAATTTGATCGATGAAACAGGCACGTCCGTTAACCCAAGATGCGGCGGAAGCGCTGGCAATTCAGGCGCTTAGCTTTATTGCCGGGGATGGCGAGCGGCTCGGGCGCTTCCTTGCCGCAACGGGCATCGGGCCGGCCGAGATTCGGTCGGCTGCCCGCGAGCCGGGTTTCCTCATCGGCGTCCTGGACCACCTGGCCGCTAACGAACGCCTGCTCACGAGCTTTGCGGCCGAGGCCGGGATCGATGCCGGCGCGATCGGCAAAGCCATTGCCGCGCTGGGCGGACATTGGGAGCGCGAAATACCGTGACTTTCTGCCGCGACTGCCTGGCGGATGCGCCGGATGCGGCCAAGCGCTGCCCGGCCTGCGCCTCGCCGCGGCTTCTCCGCCATGCCGAACTCGACCGGCTCGCCATCGCCCATGTCGATTGCGACGCCTTCTACGCCACCATCGAGAAGCGCGACGACCCCTCGCTGGCCGACAAGCCGGTGATCATCGGCGGCGGAAAACGCGGCGTGGTCGCGGCCGCCTGCTATGTGGCGCGCACCTATGGCATCCGCTCGGCGATGCCGATGTTCGAGGCCATGCGGCGTTGCCCGCACGCGGCGGTGGTCAAGCCGAACATGGCGAAATACGTGAAAGTCGGCCGCGAGGTGCGCCGTGCCATGCTGGCGCTGACGCCGCAGGTCGAGCCGCTGTCGATCGACGAGGCCTTTCTCGATCTGACCGGCACTGAGCGGTTGCATGGAATGTCGCCGGCCCGCGTGCTCGCGCGCTTTGCCGGCAGCGTCGAGCGCGAGTTCGGCATCACGGTGTCGATCGGCCTTTCGGCCAACAAGTTCCTCGCCAAGATCGCCTCCGATATGGACAAACCGCGCGGCTTTGCCGTCCTCGGGCAGGACGAGGCGGCAGCGTTTCTCGCGCCGAAGCCGGTCGGCTTCATCTATGGCGTCGGCGCGGTGAGCGCGGCGAGGCTTGCCGCCGACGGCTTCCGCCTGATCGCCGATCTACAACGCGCCGATGTGGGCGAATTCGGCCGCCGCTACGGCGAGGAAGGCGCCCGGCTCTGGCACCTGGCGCGCGGCCTCGACGCGCGCGCCGTCAATCCGGAGCGCGACACCAAAAGCATTTCCTCGGAAACCACCTTTGACCGCGACATCGGCGAGTTCCGCCCGCTGGAACAGACGCTGTGGGTGCTCACCGAAAAGGTATCCGCACGGCTGAAAGCCAATGCCCTAGCCGGCTCGACGGTGACCGTGAAGCTCAAGAGCGCCGATTTCAAGATTCGCACACGGGCGCGCGCGCTCGGAGCGCCGACGCAACTCGCTGCGCGAATTTTTGCCGCCGGCCGCGACCTGCTCGCGCACGAGGTGGGCGCGACCAAATTCCGCCTGATCGGCATCGGCGTCAGTCATTTGGTTGACGCCGTCGGCGACGATCTCGCCGATCTGATCGACGCGCGCGCCGCCAAGGCCGAACATGCGGTCGACAAATTGCGCAGCAAATTCGGCCGCGACGCGGTGGTGAAAGGTCTCACGCTCGACGACGACTAGCGCGCCTGGTTACAGGGCTTCGGCTTTTTCAGCTCGAGCGAGGTCAATTCGCCGCTGATGGTGAATTCGGCGTAGGCGAGCATAAGCGCGCGCGAGATGCCGTTCTCGTAAAGCTCGAAGGTAATGGCATAGACCGGGGTCTGCTCGCCGGTGCGCTCGGTGGCGGGATCTTCCTGCTCGAAATAGCTGATGGTCACCGGCCAGCGCGTCAGTCTGGCAAGTTCGGGGATCTTGGCCGTCGCGTCTCCCGGCGGTTTCTCGCCCGGCGCGATCGGCTTCCCGATCACCGTGAGCGTGCTGTAGAGCTTGTCGCCTGTTTCCGAGCCGTCGTAGACCGGAAACTCCAGGATCGATTTGCCCGCGCGCGCGGCGGTGATGATGCGCCGCATGTGCTCGGTCGGGAATACCGCGCTCACTGGAACCGTGAAGGTTTTCTCTTTCGGCTTGCTCAGGTTGACCGCCACCGTCTTCGCGGTGCGGTCGGCATGGCCGTCGACCTTGTCGGTGGTCCGGTCGTTGAGCAGATTCTCCGAGTTGAAGCGAAACGCCTTGGCGTCGCCGTCTTCCCAAGTTGTAGAGCGCAGATCGCTCAGCGCGGTCTTGCCCTCGCCGGAATCGAGTTCGGACACCTGGCGGAATTGCAATTCGTAGCCTTCGCACGCGTTGCCGGAAAAGTCGTATAGGATGCGTCCGCGCACGGCCTCGACGCCGCGGGTGCCATGCGATTTGGCGAGCTTGAGGTCGTAGATCGCACGGTGCGGCTGGAGAAAGACTGGATTGGCGGGCGGCGCGGCGACGGCCGCCCGGACGACCGCTGTAGCGGCAAAACATGCGGCAACGGCAAGCGCCGGCAGCAACAACCGCTTCACGAGCGTTAGTCTGTTCATCGATGCGGGCCTTCAGGCGGCGGACAGGGGCGGCGTTCGTCAATTGAATCGTGCAAGATAACGGCAGGATAGAGGCCGCTCCCGGTCGAGGCAATCAGCGCGGACCTGCTTGCGAAGGCCGGCGTGATCGGCGAAGACAGTGCCAGCCAGCAAGGAGGATTTCATGGCCGGAATGATTGAAATGAAGATCAAAAGTCTTGGCATCAGCCTGCCGACGCCGGCCAGTCCGATCGCCAATTACGTCCCATTCGTGCGGGCCGGCAACCTGCTGGTGGTGTCCGGGCAAATTTGCTTTGGCGCCGACGGCAAACTGGTTGCCAAGGGCCAGTTGGGCGGCGGCGTTTCGATCGAGGACGGACAGAAAGCGGGGCGCGCCTGCGCGATCAACCTTCTGGCGCAGCTTAAGGGTGCGCTCGGCGATCTCGACAAGGTTGTCCGCGTGGTCCGTCTCGGCGGCTTTATCAATTCGGCTCCGGGCTTCACCGACGGGCCGAAAGTGATGAATGGCGCTTCCGATCTGATGGTCGAGGTGTTCGGCGACAAGGGCCGCCACGCTCGCACGACGGTCGGCGTCTCGGCACTGCCCGCCGATGCAGCGATTGAAGTCGAAGGCATGTTCGAGGTGACCTCCTAGCAAAATGCGCGGCCCCGACTGGCTCACAGCCCGGCCAATCGCCCATCGCGGCCTGCACGATGCGGCCGCTGGTGCGGTCGAGAACACCGCATCCGCGTTCGCCGCGGCCATCGCCGGCAACTATGGCATCGAAACCGATCTGCAGATCAGCGCCGACGGCGAGGCTTTTGTGCATCACGACGATGCATTTGGCCGGCTGACCGAGGGAAGCGGACGGCTCGCCGACATGACGTCGGCTGAAATCAAGGCGGTGCGCTTCAAGACGAGCAGCGACCGCATGATGACCCTCGGCGACCTATGCGATTTCGTCGCTGGCCGCGCCACTTTGCTACTGGAACTCAAGAGTCATTTCGACGGTGACTGCCGGGTCGCGCAGCGCACCACCGCGGTGCTGGCGAACTATGCCGGCCCGGCGGCGGTGATGTCTTTCGACCCCCTGTTGGTCGAGACCGCGCGCGCAGCTTCGCCCGCGTTGCCGCGCGGCATCATCGCCGAACGCAATTATGCGGACCCCGACTGGGACGGCCTGCCCGCCTCGGACAAGCGTTCCATGGCGTTTTTCCTGCATGCCAACCGCACGCGCCCGCATTTCATCGCCTATTCGGTCTCAGACCTGCCGGCGGCTATCCCGCTCATCGCCCACAGCCTGTTCGGGGTGCGGCTGCTGACCTGGACCGTGCGCAGCGAGGCCGACGGCGCGCGGGCTACGCGCTGGGCCGACCAGATTATTTTTGAGGGCTGGCGGCCATAATTGTCATGGCTGCCGCGACTTTAGCAGCGCTGAACTTCGCTCCATTTCCGGCATAAAGTGACGCTAACAGGCCCTCGCCATGACCGATATCGAGCTTCGTATCCGCAATGTGCAATCGCTGGCCGAGGTCCCGGCGGCGGATTGGGATGCCTGCGCCGGCGACGCCAGTTCAGGCGGCGGGACGGTGGACCATGCCGTTAAACCAACACATGAGGATAAGTTATCCACAAAATTATCAACACGAGGACAAGTTGGTAATCCATTCATAACTCATGATTTTTTGTCATCCATTGAGGCTTCGTCCTCGGTCGGCGGCCGGACGGGTTGGCAGCCCCGCCACCTTGTGGCGGAGGGCACGAAGGGCGGCCTCCTGGGCGTTGCGCCCTGCTACCTGAAGAGCCATTCGCGAGGAGAATATGTCTTCGACCATGGCTGGGCGGAAGCCTTCGAACGCGCCGGCGGCGATTATTATCCAAAACTCCAGGTGGCGGTTCCGTTCACTCCGGTGACCGGGCCTCGCCTTCTCGCCCGCTCCGGCCCGCTCGCCGACGCGGTTCGTGGCGCACTCGCCGACGCGCTGGTCGAGATCACCCAGACCAGCGACCTCTCCTCCGCCCACGTCACCTTTCTGACCGAGGCGGAATCGCGCCTCCTTGGAAAGCGCGGATTCCTGCAACGCAACGACCAGCAATTCCATTGGGACAATGCCGGCTACGCGAGTTTCGAGGATTTTCTCGGCCGTTTGGCCTCGCGCAAGCGCAAGGCCATCCGCCGCGAGCGCAAGGAGGCGCTGGAACCGGGGATCGAGGTGAACTGGCTCACCGGCTCCGACCTGACGGAAGCGGTCTGGGACGCTTTTTTCTCTTTCTACATGAACACGGGTTCGCGCAAATGGGGCCGCCCTTATCTCACGCGCGAGTTCTTCTCGATCGTCGGCGAAAAAATGCGCGACCGCATTCTGCTGGTGATGGCCAAACGCGCCGGGCGCTGGATCGGCGGCGCGCTCAATTTCCTCGGCCGCGACACCATTTTCGGCCGCAATTGGGGCGCCATCGAGCACCACCCCTTCCTGCATTTCGAGCTTTGCTACTATCAGGCCATCGACTACGCCATTGCGAACAAGCTCGCGCGGGTCGAGGCCGGCGCGCAGGGCGAGCACAAGCTCGCGCGCGGCTACCTGCCGAAGACCACTTACTCCGCGCATTTCATCGCGAATCCGGCGCTGCGGCGGGCGATCGAGGAGTATCTCAGCCGCGAGCGCGCCTTTGTGCTGGCGGCCGGCGAAGAGCTTGCGGCGGCGGCGCCGTTCCGCAAGGATTTGGTGGAACAGGACTGAGTCCCGGGAGACGCGGATGCCGAGCTACGATCCGAACAATATCTTCGCCAAGATCCTGCGCGGCGAATTGCCCAGCTACAAGGTCTATGAGGACGACAAAGCCTTTGCCTTTCTCGACATCATGCCACGCGCGCCCGGCCACACGCTGGTGCTGCCCAAGGCGCCTGCCCGCAACATTCTCGACGTCAACGCCGACGATCTGGCACATGTCGCCAAAGTGGCGCAGAAAGTCGCCAAGGCCGCGATGAGCGCCTTTGGCGCCGATGGCGTCACCATGCAGCAGTTCAACGAAGGCGCCGGCGGCCAGGTGGTGTTTCACCTTCACGTTCACATCATTCCGCGGAAAGCCGGTGTACCGATGAAGCCGCCGGCAAGCGAGAAGGAAAAACCGGACGTTCTGGCCGAACAGGCCAAGAAGCTCGCCGCGGCGATCGCCGCCGTTTGACGGCTAGGGCGCGAAGGCAAAACCGCCGAGGATCAGCGCGATTTCCCCGGCGATTACTCCGACGAAGATCGAGCGCCGTATCGCCAGAAAGGCGAGAAATCCGCATACCGCCGCGCCCATGCGGATCCCGAGCGGAATATTCGCGAGCGCGCCGGCGGAAAACAGGATCAGCTTGGCGATGACCCCGGCAAGAATGGCCGTGGCTACCGCGCGCGCCCACACCACGATCTCGGAATCGTCGTTCAGCCCGCGCGCCAGTACCAGGCCTAACGCGCGCCAGAGTTCGTTCGGCAGGAAGCCGACCATTATCAGCAGCAAATAGGGCCACAGCTCGACGACCGCCGCGTTCATCGCACGGCCTCGCGCAAACGGTGGACGCCGTAGGCAAGTGAGCCGCCGATCACGCCGGTCCACATGAGATCGAGGCCGACCTGCCAGTGGGCGAGCAGCGGACCGACCGCGAGCCCGAGCGCGAGCGCCAGCCGGTCCACCAAATGCCTCGCATTGCGCGCGGTCGAAACCAGGAACGACATCGGCGTCAGAAAAAGCAGCGCGCCGGCGAACATCGGAGGCACGCCCGCCGCGAGATAATAGCCGATAAAGCCGAAGATCACCGCCGTGCCCTGATAGGCGACCGACAATCCGTTGCAGAAAGCCACGCGCCGCTCGCGCGCCATCCCCGGCAGCAGCCGAAGCGATTCCACCCACATGCTCACGGAGGTGAAGTGGGTCGGAAGCAGGAGGTCGCGCAGGCGCGTCTTCGGACCGCGCAACAGCGGCAACAGGGCCACGACCATCGGCAATAGACGGATCGCGCTCAAGCCTACCGCGATCGCCACCTCGACCGGCGTAGCGCCGGTGCCGAGCGCCGACACCAGGATTACCTGAGCCGGCGCCGCCCAAACCAGGATCGACGACAGCGCCAGCCACCAGGATGAGAACCCGTAGTCATGCGCAAGCGCGCCGATGCCGATATAGGTGCCGGCAAGGACCAGAAAGAATACGGACAGGATTGCGGATTTGACGCCCGCGAAAAAAACGGCGGCGGGCGACGGCTGGGAAATTTCGTGCGCGGACATGACGGTCACACACCTGTCTCACGCCGCCGCTACCGGCGCAACCATCGACTCGGGGCGCGAAGACCGCCCGACCTCGCCGTCGGCCGCCGAAGCAGCCGCCGGTGTTGCAGGCCGCAAAAGCGATCAAGGCCCGCGCGATGCGGGCCTTGACGTCAGCTTGGCAGGTAGAGCCACGTGCGGCTCATGCCTTGATCAGAGGCACCTTCGGCACCGAGCTGCGCTTGGCCCGCGGCCGCGGCGAGCGGCGTTTGGCCTTGGGCCGCACCGCCGGCAGCTTTTCCGGCTTCGGCGTGACCGGCCCCTCCGGATATTCGAAGCCGAGCTTGTCGCGGCCCGCCTCGTCCTTGGCAACCACGACGCGCACATGGCCGCCGCCCTTGAGGTACCCGAACAGCACCTCGTCGGCGAGCGGCTTTTTGATGTGCTCCTGGATCACGCGGGCCATCGGGCGGGCGCCCATCAACTCGTCATAGCCGTTGGCGATCAGCCAGCGCGAGGCTTCGTCCGACAATTCGATCGTGACGTTGCGATCGCCGAGTTGCGCCTCGAGCTGGAGCACGAATTTCTCCACGACCTTGGCGATGATCTCCTGCGACAGGTGCGCGAACGTGATCGTGGCGTCGAGCCGGTTGCGGAATTCCGGCGCAAACATCTTGTTGATCGCCTCCTGGTCGTCGCCCTCGCGCTTCGTGCGGGTAAAGCCATAGGCCTGCTTGGCGAGATCGGCGGCGCCGGCATTGGTCGTCATGATCAGGATGACATTGCGGAAATTGACCGACTTGCCGTTGTGATCGGTCAGCTTGCCATGATCCATGATCTGCAACAGCACGTTGAACAGATCGGGATGCGCCTTCTCGATCTCGTCGAGCAACAGCACGCAGTGCGGATGCTGATCGACGCCGTCGGTCAGCAGGCCACCCTGGTCGAAGCCGACATATCCGGGCGGGGCGCCGATCAGGCGCGAAACGGTATGCCGCTCCATGTATTCCGACATGTCGAAGCGGATCAGCTCGACGCCGAGCGACGCCGCGAGCTGCTTGGCGACCTCGGTCTTGCCAACGCCGGTCGGGCCCGAGAACAGGTAGCAGCCGATCGGCTTTTCCGGCTCGCGCAGACCGGCGCGGGCAAGCTTGATCGAGGCCGACAGCGACTCGATCGCTTTGTCCTGGCCGTAGACCACGCTCTTGAGCGTCTGCTCGAGATGCTGAAGCACCTCGGCATCGTCCTTGGACACGGTCTTTGGCGGAATCCGCGCCATGGTGGCAATGGTGGTCTCGATTTCCTTGATGCCGATGGTCTTCTTGCGCCGGCTTTCCGGCAGCAGCATCTGCGCCGCGCCCGACTCGTCGATGACGTCGATCGCCTTGTCGGGCAGCTTGCGGTCGTGGATATAGCGCGACGACAGTTCGACCGCCGCCTTGATCGCTTCGTTTGTGTATTTGAGCTTGTGGTATTCCTCGAAGTAGGGCTTGAGGCCCTTCATGATCTCGATGGCATCGAGAACCGACGGCTCGTTGACGTCGATTTTCTGGAACCGGCGCACCAGCGCGCGGTCCTTCTCGAAATACTGGCGATATTCCTTGTAGGTGGTCGAGCCGATGCAGCGGATCGTGCCGGAGGCGAGCGCCGGCTTGAGCAGGTTGGAGGCGTCCATCGCGCCGCCAGACGTGGCGCCGGCGCCGATCACGGTGTGAATTTCGTCGATGAACATGATCGCGCCCGGATAGGCCTCGATCTCCTTGATCACCTGCTTCAGCCGTTCTTCGAAATCGCCGCGATAGCGCGTGCCGGCGAGCAGCGTGCCCATGTCGAGCGCAAAGACGGTGGCGCCTTTGAGCACGTCCGGAACCTCGCCATGCACGATGCGGCGCGCGAGGCCCTCCGCAATCGCGGTCTTGCCGACGCCGGCATCGCCGACGAAAAGCGGATTATTCTTTTGCCGCCGGCACAACACCTGGATAGTGCGGTTGATTTCGGCGTCGCGGCCAATCAGCGGATCGATCTTACCGTCTTTCGCCTTCTTGTTGAGATTAACGCAGTAAGCGTCAAGCGCATCGCCCTTCTTCTTGGGCTCGTCGCCGCTCTTTGTATCGGTCTCTTCTTCGACCCCGCGCACTGGGCGCGACTCGGAAAGGCCCGGCCGCTTGGCGATGCCGTGGCTGATGTAATTGACCGCGTCGTAGCGCGTCATGTCCTGCTCTTGCAGGAAATAGGCGGCGTGGCTCTCGCGCTCGGCGAAGATCGCCACCAGCACGTTCGCACCGGTCACCTCTTCGCGGCCGCTCGATTGCACGTGGATGACGGCCCGCTGAATCACGCGCTGGAACCCGGCCGTGGGCTTTGAATCCTCGGCGCCATCGGTGATCAGGTTTTCCAGTTCCGATTCGAGATAGGCGATCAGGCTGCGGCGCAGCTTGTCGAGGTCGACATTGCAGGCGCGCATCACCGCCGAGGCGTCCTGATCGTCGATCAGCGCCAGCAGCAGGTGCTCCAGGGTCGCGTATTCGTGGTGCCGCTCGTTGGCGAGAGCGAGCGCCCGGTGGAGCGACTGTTCAAGACTGCGCGAGAAGGTTGGCATCTAGAATTCCATTTGCATTTGTATTGAACGCCCCTCCCCCGGATTTATTTTTTTTCCATCACGCACTGTAGAGGATGCTGATGTTTGCGGGCGAAGTCCATCACCTGCGTTACTTTGGTCTCCGCGACTTCATAAGTATAGATCCCGCACTCGCCGATGCCGTGGTGATGCACATGCAACATAATTCGGGTGGCGGCCTCGTGATCCTTGCCGAAAAATCGCTCGAGCACGTGCACGACGAATTCCATCGGCGTGTAGGCGTCGTTGAGAATGAGCCCGCGGTACATGCTCGGCCGCTTGGTCTGCGGCTTCGTTTTGGTAATGACCGCGGTCCCGGGACCGCCCGGCTCGTTCCGGCGTTTGCGGTCGTCATCCGCCATGCGGCCCGGGATTTCTGTCTTGCCTTGCGATGTCATCGAATTGCCGATGCAAACCAGCCTTGCAGAACTGTAGCACCCCGGACCGCGCCCCCGCCTTCATCATAAGGACCGAAACCTGGCGCGGCCAAGCCGGGAATTTGTCCCGCTCCGGGACAAATTAGCCCGATTCCTGCCGGTTTCGGCGCGATTGTGCAGATATCCATTGGTTACCCGATCACAAGTCGCTTTCCGACAAACCAATGTGATTTTTCCCCAAATTCGCACCCCAGTTCCAACGATATCTCAAGGCCACACCCCGCATATTTTGCCCGCACGGCCCATTTTTCACTGCCGTTGACCAGAAGGGCGACTGCCATGCTGCTGACCCGTTTTTGGAACAATTGCCGCGGTAACGTCGCCCCTCTCGTGGGCATCGCCATCATCCCCCTGTTGGGCGCGGTCGGCGCCGCCGTCGACTATACCCAGGCCAACGCCACCCGCACCGCGTTCCAGGTGGCGCTCGATTCGACGGCGCTGATGCTCTCGAAAAACGCCGCCACGCAATCGCAAGGCGACCTGCAAACCGCTGCGACCAACTATTTCAACGCCCTGTTCGTGCGTCCCAATGTCCAGAACGTCCAGGTGACCGCCGGTTATTCGTCGAGCTCCGGATCACAGGTCGTGCTCAATGGCACAGCGACGATCAAAACCAATTTCCTCGGCGTCCTCGGCATCGACCAGATCAATATTTCGGCGCATACAACCTCGGTTTGGGGTAACACCCGCCTGCGCGTCGCGCTGGTGCTCGACAACACCGGCTCGATGTCGAGCTCCAACAAAATGACGGCGCTGAAAACCGCGTCGCAAAATCTGCTCCAGCAGCTGCAGGCCGCGGCCAGCACGCCGGACGACGTCTATGTGTCGATTGTCCCGTTCGTGAAGGACGTGAACGTCGGCTCGTCCAACTACAACCAATCCTGGGTCGACTTGAGCAGCTGGTCGGCGGCGCCCGCCAGCTCGACCCCGTCTTCGAGCGTGGGGCCGGGCAGCTCCTGCCCGTGGAGCAAGAATAGCAACGGCTTCCAGTGCACGACCGGCCCGGTCAACGGCAGCTCGACGACTAGCACGATCCCCAATAGCGGCACCTACAAGGGCTATATTTGCCCCAGCGTCGACAGCAACAGCGGCAGTTACTACAACGGCTGCTACAACAGCACGACGTATAGCTGCACCGGCAGTTCATGTTCCTGTAGCGGGCACAGCAGCTGCTCATGCTCGGGCAGCGGCAATGGGCTGACCTGCAAGACGACGAGCGGCAAATACGAGCATGCGTGGATCGCCAATGCGACCAGCACCTGGAACGGCTGCGTAACCGACCGGGACCAGAATTTCGACACTACCAATGACGCGCCGATCGCCGGGAGCACCTTGTATCCGGCCGAGCAATATTCGTCCTGCCCGGCTTCCGTGATCGGGTTGACCAACGACTGGACCGCATTGTCGAATAAAATCACGGCCATGCAACCGGCCGGCAATACTAACCAGGCGATCGGATTGCAGTTGGGCTGGCAGTCGTTGACCAATTCGCCTTTCACTGTCCCCGCCCAGGATCCGAACTACCAATACAATCAAGTCATCATCCTGCTCACCGACGGTCTCAATACCCAGGACCGGTGGTACACCAACGCATCGTCAATCGACGCGCGGCAACAGTTGACCTGCAACAACATCAAGGCCGCCGGCATCACGATCTACACCGTGCAGGTCAACACGGACGGCGATCCGACGTCGACGCTGTTGCAGAATTGCGCGAGCGACTCGAGCAAATTCTTCCTGCTGACCTCCGCGAACGCGATCGTCACGACCTTCAGCCAGATCGGCACCGCGCTGACCAATCTGCGGCTCGCGATGTGAGCTTTTTGCCGGGCGTCACCCGCCCAGGGTGGCCGGCGCAATCGGCCGCCTTTCGGGGCGCCGCAAGACGCGACTGCATGATCGCGCCAACCGAACGTTAACGACACCTGCCAAGAACTATTTGGCATTCGCGGCATCCGGAGCAGACAGTGTTAACCACCCAAGTAATTGGCCGGCCACACGGACCCGCCGATTTGCCGCCACAACACTTACCGCGCGGCGCGGGTTTTCCCGGCATCGATACACCAGCCTTTTAACACCGCAGCTTATGACGGTAGCTGCATTCAACCGTTTCCGGTGAGTCGCCATGATGTCCGCCTGGTCCAAATTCCGCAGCGCCTTGCGCGCTTTTCGCCTCGCCCGCGGGGGAAACGTCGCCATTACCTTTGCCTTCGCCACGCTGCCGATCATCACCGGCGTCGGCTTTGCCGTCGATTACAGCCACGCCAACTCGGTCAAAGTCGCGATGCAGCAGGCGCTGGACGCAACCGCGCTGATGCTGTCGAAGGAAGCCGCCACCGATACCAGCGACCAGTTGAAAGCAAACGCGGTCAAATATTTCGACGCGCTCTTCACTCGGCCTGAAGCCCAGAACGTCTCGGTTACCGCCACCTATACGACCTCCGGTGGAACCCAGGTCGTCATCAATGGCTCCGCCGACGTGCCGACGAGCCTGTTGAACATCATCGGCTACCCGACCATCACGGTGACGGGTTCCTCCACCACCAAGTGGGGTTCGAACCTGCTGCGGGTGGCGCTGGTGCTCGACAACACCGGGTCGATGGCCGACGACGGTAAGATGACCGCCTTGCAGTCGGCGACCAAGAGTTTGCTCACCCAGTTGCAGAATGTCGCCGCCAACAATGGTGACGTTTATGTTTCCATTGTTCCGTTTGTGAAGGACGTCAATCTCGGTGCATCGAACTACGCCTCGAACTACATTTATTGGGGCTCTTCGACCCAGGACACGACGCTTTCCGACAACAATTCCTGGGAAGCCAATAACGGCAGTTGCAGCATCGGCAACTACTCGAGCCGCAATTCGTGCACGTCGCACTCTACGTGCTCGATCTCCGGCTACTATAGTCAGAACAGTTGCACGAGCGCGGGCACGTGTTCGCTTTCGGGCTATTCGAGCCAAAGCAGTTGCACTGGCGCCGGCACGTGCTCCCAGTCGAGCTTGACCACGCAAAGCACCTGCACGAGCGGCTCCTGCACCATCTCCGGCAAGACCTCGCAAAGCAGCTGCACGAGCGCAGGCGCCTGCTCCAACCCCGGCGAAACGACGCAGAGCAGCTGCACGGGCAACAAAGCTTGCTCGAAGTCGCAATATACGTCGAAGACCAACTGCCAGAACAACGGCGGAAGCTGGGGCTATGGCAGCTGGACGGCCGGCGTATGGACGGCTCCCGGAACGTGGACCGCAGGCACATGGACGGCGGGTACCTGGAACGCGGGTGTCTGGACCCCCGCTAACCACAGCACCTGGAACGGTTGCGTGATGGATCGCGGGAATTCAAGCGCGCCGGATACCGTTGGCAACTACGACACCAACGCCACGGCTCCGAGCACGACCATCATGTCGACCTTGTACCCGGCCGAGCAATACGGATCGTGCCCGCAGGCCGTGATGGGCCTCAACTACAACTGGTCGGCGATGAGTTCGCTGGTCAGCAATATGTCGCCTGCCGGCAACACCAACCAGGCTGTCGGGCTGCAACTGGGCTGGCTGTCGCTCACCGGCGGCGGACCATTCACGATGCCGGCGGAGAATCCGAACTACACCTACTCGCACATCATCATTCTGTTGACCGACGGCTTGAACACGCAGGACCGCTGGTACACGAGTCAGAGCTCGATCGATGCGCGGCAAAAGATCACCTGCGACAACATCAATGCCGCCGGCATCACGCTCTATACGATCCAGGTCAATACCGGAGGTGATCCGACCTCGACGCTGTTGCAGAACTGCGCCGGCAGCCCTGGGAAGTATCCCGACTCGACCAAGTTCTACCTGCTGACCTCGGCAAACCAGATCGTGACAGCGTTCACCGCGATCGCGACCAACCTCGCCCAGCTGCGCGTCGCCAAGTAAGCGCCGGGCGCGGCACAAAATAAAAGCCCGGCCAACCGAGCCGGGCTTCCCATTAACGCCGACGCAACGCTACGCGACGCTACAAGACTTTACGCTCCAGGACGCTTTACGCGACGCGACTTACTTCGCCTTGGCCATCAGGCTTTCAAACGGCTTGTAGGTCTCCTTGGCGAGGTCGGCATAGAGTTCGCCGATCTTGGAGGCCTTGGCCACGAAGCCTTCATAGGCGGCTTTGGCATATTCGGTCTGAACCTCGATCGCCTTTTCGAGCGACTTGACGCCGAACAGCTTTTCCAGCGCGGCAGTCCCGTCCTCGAACGCTTTCTTCGAGTAATCGGCAACCTCAACCGCGATGGCCTGGGTGCCCTTCGACAGCACGCCCATGGACTTGAGCGCGATATCGACATTGTCTTTTCCAACCTGCTGGAGGTCGTCGAAATTCTTCACCATTTGATCCCTTCCCGGCCGCAACGCGGCGCCAATCTGCTGTACCCGGCCAACCCGGGAATAGTGGGACCTTATACCGCACTGCACAATAAAGTCAACCATTATTTTGCAGTGCGATAAAGCGCCATAAAACAAGGCCTTTGTCTTAACAATTCATAAACCGCGATCTCCTACGGTTGAAATTTGTGGCGACGCGGGGCGCTACAAAAACGCCAAATTGGCGGGCTTAAGTCCCCCAATAAACGGGGTTGGGAACATCTGATGTTGCGTGCGGGAGCCCTGATCCAGCGCCGTGTCCGTGCCGGGGCCTACTGCCTGACGAGCCTGTTGCTGGCCACTGCTGTCAGCACCGGGGCTGACGCTCGCGGGTTCCGCCATCACCGGCACCACGCTGCCGCCGTCGAAAGCTACGACCCCTCGTATTCATCCATCGTGGTCGACGCCAACACGGGCGCGGTGCTACAGGCCACCAACGCCGACAGCCCGCGTCATCCGGCATCGCTGACCAAGATCATGACGCTCTATTTGCTGTTCGAGCGGCTGGAGGCGGGCAAGATCAAGCTCACGACCGAAATGCCGGTCTCGGCGCATGCCGCCGCCCAGGCTCCTTCCAAGCTGGGGCTCAAGCCCGGCCAAAGCATTGCGGTTGAATCCGCGATCCGCTCCATCGTCACCAAATCGGCCAACGATGTCGCAGTGGTCGTGGCCGAAGCCCTCGGCGGCGATGAAATCGAATTCGCCCGCCTGATGACGACCAAGGCGCACGCGCTCGGCATGAAGCACACGGCTTATCACAATGCATCGGGCCTACCCGACGATCAGCAAATCACCACCGCGCGCGACGAGGCCATCCTTGGCCGCGCCATCCAGGATCGCTTCCCGGGCTACTATCGCTACTTTTCCACGCGCGCTTTCGTCTATCGCGGCAAGTTCATGCGCAATCACAATCATCTGCTCGGCAGTGTCGCCGGAGTCGATGGCATCAAAACCGGCTATATTCACGATTCAGGATTCAACATCGTCACCTCGGTCCGCCGCGGCGGTCGTCATATCGTGGCCGTCGTTTTCGGCGGGCGCACCGCCAATGCGCGCGACGCGAAAGTGCGCAGCCTGATCGACAACACCATCAACACCGCCGCGCTTACCCGCACCGCCCCGCCGGTGATCGAAGGCTGGGACACGGCAGGCGGGCGGCCCAAGGACGGCCGGGAAAAAACCGCCGGGACCGCGCTGCCGCCGGCGCGCAACGAGCCGGCCCCCGGCTCGACCGATCCGATCAAACCCAATCCCGTCAAGACCATCGCCATGCAGTCCGGCAATGTGAACGTACCCGCGCTGTCGCCCTTGCCGGCGGATGACCGCAAGCTGGTGACGGTGTCGAGCCCCAGCAAGGTCACCACCATCAGCGTGAAACGAGAATCCCCGCCGCTGCCCAGTGCCAAGCCGGGCGTGCTCGGCGTTTTGCCGACACGGGTCGCCTCGGCCGAGGCCATCGCCCCGGCAGCCAGCGCTTCCGAAGTCCCGGCCAAGCCGCATAGCGGCGGCTGGATGATCCAGGTCGGCGCCTTCGACGACGAGAAAGAAGCAAAGCAGCGCCTGGTGGCGGCGCAGGGCAAGGCGAAAGAACAGCTCGGCCAGGCCGATCCGTTCACCGAACGCGTTGCGAATGGCAACAAGCCGCTCTATCGCGCCCGCTTTGCCGGTCTCGACAAAGATCAGGCGCAGACCGCCTGCCGCCACCTCAAGCAGAGCGAAATTCCCTGCATGCTACTTAAAAATTAACCGGCGACCGCAATAAATCCGGACCCGGTCCGGGACGAATCACCGGTTTTGAGAACGATCGTGCGCCAACGAGAAAAAACTAGCCGACGGGATGTGCCGAACCTGGAGCCGCTGATGATGTTGCGTAAGGGGTACCTCAGCGATGGCGGCGAAGAAGGATTTCCTTGGCTTCGTTGATGCGGGCGGCGAGGTAAGTCGATCCGCCCTGGTCCGGATGCAGCTTCTTCATCAGCGTGCGATGCGCGCGCGTGACGGCGTCGGCGTTCGAACCCGGCTCAATGCCAAGGATCTGATAGGCCTCCTGCTCCGTCATTTTGCCGCTGGACGCGGCAGCCCGCCCCGCTGTCGCGTGTCCCTGCGCGTATTCACTCCAGCGGGCATCCCGGCGGTCAAGATAGGCCACAAGTAACGCGCGGCTTTCCTCGTCCATATCGTCGAGCGAAGCAGCCAGCGTCTTAACGTCGAGCGCGTCGAGCGCGTGGCCCTGATAACGACCTGCAATAATGCGTCCGCGCATCGTGCCGCTGTCGTGGTCGAGCTCCATTTCGAGAAATGCCGAGCGGACATGCGAGGTCTGGCCGGCGCTCTTGCGGGTGCGGGCGGCAAAGCCCGCCGGGCCAAACGGCACCCAGCCGAGCAGGCCGAGCCCGAAGGCGCCAAGCGGCAGCGCAACCGCAAGCTCGCCGCGCAGGCCGAGGAACACCGCGATGCCGATCGCCACAATGCCGCCGCTCGCCTTGACGACGCGCGCGGCGACCTTCGGATCGACCTTCGAGATGACGCCCATCACCCAAAGCGCCGCCAGCAGAACCAGGATGCCGAAAATGATCTCCGGCATGGCTATTTGAGCTGCGCCAACAGCAGGCGCGCGCCTTCCGAGCGGCGCGCCGACAGGTCGGTGAGCGCCTTGATGCCGCCGGCGGCGTAAGCGGCAACCGCGCGCAGCAATTCGCCGAGTTGATGCGCGGCGCCGGTATCGAAACGGCAATAGGCGCCGCGCGAAAGCCTCGCGATCTCGCGATAGGCGCGCTCGGCCACCGCGTCGTCGCCTTCCTGGAACATGAACACCGGCACGCCGAGCAGGCCGAGTTCGCCCGCCGCCCGGCAGAGGTCGTCGATCTTTTCCTCCATCGCGTCGCCGACGAAAACCAGCGCCTGCACGCGCTGTTTGGCGTATTCCTGGCGGGCGTGGCTCAGCACCTTGCCGATCTGAGTGTGACCGCCCCGGCAATCGATGCGCGACATCAGTTCGGCGAGCTTCTCGGCGCCCGCGATCCAGCCGGTTGCGCGGCATTCGCCCAAGCCCCTGAAATAGACAAGTTGAATATCGAGCCCGCCGGCTTTAGCCGCCTCGCGAAACATTTCGGCCTGCAAGGTACAGGCGCAATCCCAGGTCGGCTGCCGGCTCATGGTGGCATCGAGCGCAAAAATCAGCCGCCCGCGATTGCCGCCCGCGGAGGCGGGGCCGAGCGCGCGCACGCGGTCGAGAAATTCGGCGATCTCCGGCTTTGACGACGGGTTTGCCGGAGTTTGCCGGGACGGGTCTTTGCTCATGGGGGCAGTTTACACCGATTTAGGCAAAATCGGTGGGCCTGCAAGACCGGGAAATTCGACAGTAAAACCGCTCAGCCGATGACGTCGTGGACTTGCAGCGGCTGATCCATGACCGAATACCATTCGGCGCGGGCGGCGGCGCGGCGCTTGCCGTTCTCCGACAGTGGCAGGTGCAGCGCGTTGAGCAGCGCGATCACTTCTTCTCGCGCCGTCAGATGCGACATGTTCGGGCGCGTGCCGAGCGTCGCCTCGTCGAGGTCGTCGAACGCGGTCAAGCCGCGCGGGAAAAATTCACGATAAACCACGCGCTCGGCAAATCCGTCGACGCAGCGGAAGCCCATGCGCTTGGACAATTCGGTCAGTCCGTCACCGACGAGTTTCTTGTTGCGCGAACTCAGCGTCGACAGACGATTGCGCACGACGATCCAGTCCGTGAGCTGACCGTCGACCAACCGGCGCTGGCGGCGCGCCTCGCGCACCATCTCGGCATAGTGGCTTTCGCCGACGACGGCGAAATTCGTCGGATCGAGACTGGCGAGCACATCGAAGTCGACGAAGCTGTCGTTCAGCGGCGTAACCAGCGTGTCCGCCATCGAATGCGCGAGCCGCATGAGATAGGTGTCGTTGCCGGGCGTGTCGATCACCACCACGTCGTGGCTGTGCTCGATCGCGCTGATCGCTTTCGAAAAATTGGCGAACTCCTTCGCTTCGTTGGCTTCCAGCGAATTGCTTTCGCCGCGCGCGATAACGTAATGCGTCGGCTGCTCGAGCTTGATGCGCGCGCGCTCGGCCCAGCCGCGGCGGTTCTCGATGTAATGGGTAAAACTTTTTTGCCGGCTGTCGAGATCGATGGTCGCGACGCGCTGACCGGCCTTGAGCAAAGCGACCGCGATGTGCAAAGCGGTCGTCGATTTTCCCGATCCGCCTTTTTCATTGCCGAGTACGACGACATGCGCGGAGTGGGAGGCTTCCTGGATCGGCTGGACCAACATGACGCGTCCTTTGACTACACAATTCTCAAATTATTACCGCACTTTAGTCAAGTTTTTCGTCGTTTAACCATTAACCGGATTGGCCCGGTTAACGCGGCTTTGCTAGGTCGTATCCCTCGATTGCGACTTTCATCCGACAAGGCCGTCAAATTATGGCAAGCCGCCCGACCGTTGTGCGCACGCTGCCGGTGTTGCGCCGCGCGCTGAAGCCTTACCGGCAGGCAAGCGCGCGGGTCGCGCTGGTTCCAACCATGGGCGCGCTGCACCGCGGTCACCTCGCGCTGGTTGAAGAAGCCCGCCGCCGCGCCCGCCGCGTGGTGGTGTCGATCTTCGTCAATCCCGCGCAGTTCGCGCCGCATGAGGATTTTGCAAGCTATCCGCGCGGTCTTGCGACCGACCTCAAGACTTTGCGGACGGCAAAAGCCGATCTGATCTGGGCACCTTCGACGGAAGCGATGTATCCGCAGGGTTTTGCCACCCGCATCGAACCCGAAGGCGCGGCGAAGGCGGGACTCGAGGATAAGTTTCGGCCGCATTTTTTCGGCGGTGTCGCGACCGTCGTTGCCAAATTGTTCACGCAAGTGTCGCCGGATTTCGCCTTATTCGGCGAGAAAGACTACCAGCAGCTGCGCGTCATCACGCAAATGGCGAAGGATCTCGACCTCGCGGTCAGCGTGGTCGGCGTGCCAACCGTGCGCGAGAACGACGGTCTCGCGTTGTCGTCGCGCAACGCCTACCTGTCCGCTGCCGAGCGCGCTGTGGCGCCGACGCTACACCGTGTGCTCAGGACAAGCGCCGGCCGCATAAAAAAAGGCACGCCGGTCGAAACAGTGTTGCAGGAAGGGCGCAGCGAAATCGCACAGGCCGGCTTTGCGCTCGATTATTTGGAAGCGCGCCACGCGCTCACGCTCGACCCCCTCGCCTCGCGCAAAGACGGCCCGATGCGCCTTCTCGTTGCGGCGAGGATAGGCAAGACACGGCTGATCGATAACATCGCCGTCTAGAGCAATCCCAATTCGCGCAATTCGCGCCGCATTTGTTCGGGCATTTTGGCGGCGCCGGGAGCTGCGCGCGAAAGATCGCGCGGGGCGTCCTTGGCCTCGAGATAGCGCCAGCCCTGAAAGGCCGAGCGCGGGCGGGGTTCTACCGGCACCGCCTTGCCGTCGAGGACGACCCTGCAGCGACCGATGCCATCCTTGTCGACGAACGGACGGATGGCGAGGATCTTTTCGCGGCACATGATCTGGCCGCGGATGACCCAGTAGAGCGAGCCGCCGTCGGTCAATTCCCCGGCACGCTTGGGCACCATGCGGGTGGTATGGATGTGTTCGGGCTTTTGCCCGCGCTTTTTCTTCTCTTTCAGCTTCTGCCTGATCCAGTGTTCCAGGTCGGCGACGGAATCGCAGCCGACGCAGAGCTTAATGAGATGAAGCGGCATTGCTGATGTCCGACGGCTTGTCCGGCGTTATGACCATCACCTTGGCGCCTTCCGCGACCTGGGCGTCGCGGGAGACCGCAACTTCGGCAACCACGCCGTCGACGGCCGCGTTCAACGTGTGTTCCATTTTCATCGCCTCGATTATGGCAAGCCGCTGGCCGCGCACGACGCGTTCGCCCGGGGCGACGAAAACGCCAAGCACCTTGCCATGCATGGGCGCCCGCACAAGCCCGCCGGTCGCGTGATCCCCAGCCTGGTCGAAGGCGAGATCGCGCAGGGCAACGCGCGTCTGGCGCCCCTTACGCAACACATAGACCGCCTCGCCCGCCGCAACCACCGCGGTTGCTTCGGCCGCCGGGCCCGTTCCGCCGACGCTGACCGCCGCGCCGCCCGGGCCATAGACGACGTCCGCCAGCAGACTTTCGCCTTCGGCGAGGATCGGGACGCTCAGGCGGCGGGCGCCCGATAGCTGAAAACCATCGCCGCTATCCCAAGGCGAGGCCGGTTCGTCCGGCTCATGGCGCGCGGCCGCATGGATGCGCGCGCTTTCGCGATCGACCAGCTTCTTTGCGCCGAGCGCTACGGCGGCGCGGTCGAGGCCCTCGGGAACCGCGCCAAGCTCAGCCAGGTGGCGGTCGATAAAGCCGGTATCAAAGTTCCCCTGACGGAACTCGCGCGCACGGCAAAGCGCCGCGAGGAACCCGGCATTGCTGCGCGGCCCGACCACAACGGTCTTTTCGAGCGCGGCGGCCAGCCGGTCGAGCGCATGCTCGCGGGTCTGCCCGTGCGCAATCAGCTTGGCGATCATCGGGTCGTAATAGGGCGTGACGTCATCGCCGGCGGCGCTGCCGGTATCAACGCGCAGGGCCTCGTCTTGCGGGAACTGCAAGGCGATCAGCCTGCCCGTCGATGGCAAAAAACCACGCCCCGGGTCCTCGGCGTAAAGCCGCGCCTCGACCGCGTGGCCGGCGAGCGGGACTTCGCTTTGCGCAAGCGGGAGATTCTCGCCGGCCACGACGCGGAATTGCCATTCCACCAGATCGAGGCCAGTCACCGCCTCGGTCACCGGATGCTCGACCTGCAACCGCGTGTTCATTTCCATGAACCAGAACGCGGCCTCTTTCAGGCCGCCGGAGCCGTCGGCGATGAATTCGACGGTGCCGGCGCCCTCGTAGCCGACTGCTTTGGCGGCGGCGACGGCGGCAGCGCCCATCGTTGCCCGCAACGCGGCGCTCATGCCGGGCGCCGGGGATTCCTCGATGACCTTTTGATGGCGGCGCTGCAATGAGCAATCGCGCTCGTTGAGATGGATGACGTTGCCGTGCCGGTCGGCGAAGACCTGGATTTCGATATGACGCGGCGCGTTCACGTATTTCTCGATGAGAACACGCTCGTCGCCGAAGGCCGATTTCGCCTCGCGCCGCGCGGATTCCAACGCCGCCTCGAAATCGGCATGCCGGTCGACGCGGCGCATGCCCTTGCCGCCGCCGCCGGCCACCGCCTTGATCAGCACCGGATAGCCGATTTCGTAGGCTTTCTCCTTGAGAAACTTCGCCTCCTGCAACTCCCCATGGAATCCGGGCACCACGGGCACGCCGGCCTTTTCCATCAGCACCTTGGCGCGATCTTTCAGGCCCATCGCGCGGATCGCCGCCGGGCTCGGACCGACGAACACGATGCCGGCATCGCGACAGGATTGTGCGAATTCGGCTTTTTCGGCGAGAAAGCCGTAGCCGGGATGAATGCATTCGGCACCCGCCGACCGCGCGGCGGCGATCAGCCTGTCGATCCGCAGATAGCTTTCGGTCGCCGCCGGCGGACCGATTGCATGCGCCTCATCGGCGAGCCGCACGTGCAGCGCGTGACTGTCCGCTTCCGAATAAACCGCGATCGTGCGCAGACCGAGCCGCCTCGCGGTGCGAATGATGCGGCAGGCAATTTCGCCGCGATTGGCGATGAGGACGGATTTGAACATGAACGGGCCCGGCGTCAGCTTGCGCCCATCCTATTGCACCTGCGGCGGCGCCGTCTGGGGTTGCGGGCGCTTCGGCGGCACCGGCACGCGGTCACGCTCGCCTGCCGGTGGAGTCGGTTGCGCCGCGAGCGCATCGGTTCCCTCTTTCGCCCGCGGCGGCTCGCTATTCATGATGCTGACGGCTGGGATCGAGGCGGCCGACGGGAAGCTGTATTTGCTCGATACCGGCTTGTTGGCCGGCGGGTTCGCCAGGCTGACGACCGGCGCCGGCGGCGGGGCCGGCGGCGGTTTTTTCGCGACGGGCTCAGTCTTTTCCCAAGACCCCGCATAACGCGAGACGTACTGATCGAATACCTGCGCCTTGAGGTTGGATTTGATCACATTGACGTCGTTGAGCAGGGCGAAGGCGGCGCAACGGTCGGCGGTGCAGCTGTCGTGCACGGCCAGCACATGAGCGGCAATGCCAAACCGGTCGAGTTCGATGGCGCGGCGCAGCGGCGCGAACGTTTCGCGGAAATCGGGATCCTTGCGGCGGCTAAACGCGGCGGCGTCGGCGAGCAGCGTCAAGCGTGCCGCCGTGTAGGCGACCGCGCTGGCGGTGTTCTGCGGACTGGCGAAGACCGTCTTCTCGCAGGCGTTCTCCACCGTTTCGCCAAGGGCGCCGTCGAGGCAGGCAAGCGTGGAACCCGGCGCTAGCGCCTGGACGGTCAATTCCGCATATCGTTGCGTCAGCGCCCGCCGCTCGGCCCCGCGCTCGAACTGATCGCCGAGGAACACCAGCGCCGCGGCGGTAACCGCTGCCGCGGCAATCGGCGGCAGCAGACGACGTCCCCAGCCCAGCCCGGCCTCCTCGATGATCGGCATAGGCCTCCCGAATTCAAGCTACCGCCAATTTGCCCCGGATCGTCGCTTCCGCGCCTGCATCACGTCCCGCCGGCCGATTTGAAGCCCGGCGCCAAATCGCCAGCCGCCGCAAAGGCACCCTTGGCTTCCACCGAGGACATTGCCAGCGTTGTGCGCAGATTAGTGACGCCACCGCCGCTGCCGGTTGCGAGCAGCACCGCGGCCATCTGGGTCTCGCTTGGCATTTCGCCGATGCAAAGGAAATCGTAGTCGCCGAAGGTGACGTAATAACCGATGAGCCTGCCGCCCGCCTTGGCCATGACACGGCCGACCGCGTCGGCGCGGTCCTCCGGCTTGACGATCATGCCTTTGATGGCTTCGCGGGTGTAGCGGCCCTGCGTGATGAAGATAGGCATAGGCTCCCCTTCGCAGTCATTCCTGCGTCGTTGCCCGCGCATCATAGTCGACGGTGACGGCAAAATCGCGGTCGTCCGACTTCGCCGCGGGTGGCTCAGATACGGTCGAGCTGGCTTTCCTTGGCGACACGCTCAAAAGCCTCGCCGGAACTCTTGATCCGGTACTGGTAGTCGTCGCCTTCCGATGGCAGCAGCTTGACCACGGTATAGCTGCCGGTGGCGGCCGCACGGCCGAATGTGGGCGAGGTGTAGTACACGGTTTCGCCGACCCGGTACTTGTGCGCCATAATTGCAATGTCGTGCGCGTCCACCGGCTGCACCGGCGGGCTCGGCGTGCGGACCATTTTGGCCGCCGATTTGATGGCCGATTTGGGGGCGATACTGGGCGCGCGGATCGCGGTGGCAGACGTCGGACGCGCGGCCTTGCCGACCGGACGGCGAGCCGATTTCGACGTCTTCTTGAGTTCCGCCCGGGCGCTCTTGGCGGCTTTTTTGTCGGGTCGCCGGCTGGTTTTGGTGGACCGCCCGGCGGTCTTGGTGGAATGGCTACTCATGGCACTAATATAGCAGTTTATTTTATGATCGTGCGAACATTCGTAAGTCAGTATATAAGCGTTTTCAATAGGTTATAACAAAGTTTTCGACCCTGATGAGGCCCTGGGCATCCGTTCCGAAACCGCCCGAAGCGGGCGTCGAAACCGCCGTTTGCGGCGGAACCCGTGCCCGCTTACGCGCGTTCTGCGACGGGGGACGCGGAGGTTCACCATGCGAGTCCTGCTCGGGATCGTTCTTGGCGCGTTTTTGACCGTCGGCGGCGCCTATCTTCATGACACCAACAGCGCGCGGCTCGTCTCCGGCGCACCGGCAAGCGAGCAGCGGCCGCTGGTCAATTGGGACGTCGTCGGAACCCAATGGGGGCGGCTGACCCAACGCGCCCGTGCCGAATGGACCCGGCTCGCCGGCTGAACGCCGACGCGCCGCGAGAGCCTTGACCGCTCAGCTCTGCAACGGACCGCCGACCTGCTCGCGCTCGCCGACGCGCAGCGCGTCGGCAATGGCGCGGCGGTCCATGCGGGTGCCGTCATCCCCTTCGATCAGCAACGGGACACGATCGCCTCGCTCGACGTGACGCGCCCATGACAGGGCGTCGTCGAGCGCGGCAAATTCCTTGAACAGCATCTGTTCCTTGGCGATCGGGGATATTTCGCCTGAGCCCTTCGGGCCGCTGTAAACACGATATCGCATGATCAAACCTCGTATTTGGCCCGCCTGAAAAAATCGGGCGTGCCGCCCGCGCCAAACGCGAGTCGGCTTTCCGTGTTCGCCTATATGGTAATGGCAGGATGATGCGTAAACCCGGGTTTCGGTTCCATATCGCGGACGCCTGCGGGTAATATTGTCGCGGGTCAGCCGGGGGAGATTGCGCATGCGAGCCGCCTATTACGAACAGAACGGCACGGCGCGCGACGTGTTGCGCGTCGGAGAGGTCGAAACGCCACAAGCCGGGCCGGGCGAGGTGCGGGTCAAGCTCGCCGCATCAGGCGTCAATCCATCCGACGTCAAGTCGCGCCAGGGTTCCACCCGCAAAATCGCCTGGCCGATGGTGATCCCGCAGAGCGACGGCGCCGGAGTGATCGACCAGGTCGGCGACGGCATAGCCAGGTCGCGCCTGGGCGAGCGGGTGTGGATCTGGAATGGACAATGGAAGCGCGCCTTCGGCACCGCCGCCGAATACATCGCGCTGCCGGCGGCGCAGGCCGTAAAGCTGCCCGACAAAATAGCATTCGAGGGCGGCGCTTGCCTCGGTATCCCGGCGATGACCGCAATTCACGCCGTCACGCTTGCCGGCGCCGACAAGGGCGCCACCTTGCTGGTTGCCGGCGGTGCGGGTTCGGTCGGCCAATACGCGATCCAGTTTGCCAAGGCGCTGGGCGCGACCGTGCTTGCCACCGTCTCCTCGCCGGAGAAGGCCGCCGTCGCGCGCGAGGCCGGCGCCGATCAGACCATCGACTACAAACGCGAGGACGTCGGCGAGCGGGTCATGGAACTCACTGGCAAACGCGGCGTCGACGCGGTGATCGAGATGGATCTCGCCGCCAACGCCAAGCTCATTCCGTTCGTGCTGCGGCCCAAAGGCAGCGTCATCGTGTACGGAACCGGCGCGGGGACCGCGAGCCTGCCCGCCTTTTTCTGCCTGACGCAGTCGATCCGCGTGCAATTCTTCCTCGTCTACGAGCTCGATACCCGCGAGCGAGAATATGCGGTTTCCGCCATCAACCGGGCGCTGGCGCAAGGGAAATTGATGAATCGGGTCGCGCGGCCGACTTATGCCTTAGCGAATATCGCCGCCGCGCACGAGGCGGTGGAGCGGGGGACGATCGGCAACGTGCTGGTGACCATGTAATTATTCGGGCGAGGCGGAGCCCCGCATGCTTCAACCCGCCGGCGGCGCAACTTCCGCATCCTTGAAACCGGCGGCATCGAGCGCGCGTCGCACAAGACCGGATTTCTTGGCGTCTTCGATAAGATCGCCGGCGATCTTGAGCGCCGCGGGGCGGCCCTTGGGCACCGCCACCGCGATGCCGGTCTGCTGGAAATTACCGGTGAGCACGCGCGCGCCCGGCAGCTTCGGCAACAGGCCGGCAAACGAGTCATGCGACAGCGCAAAGGCGTCGCCTTGCCCCGCCGCCGCCATTTCGGTCATCTGGTCGACGCTCGGCACTTCCTGAACCGAGGCCTTGGGTGCGGTTCGCTTGGCGCTGCGCGCGGTGGTCGTATTGGAAATGGCGACGATGCGGACGCCCGGCCGATTGACTTCGTCGATAGATTGAATTTTCGAACCGGCCGGCACCAGATAGGTGCTGGAAATGAAATAATACGCGGGGCCGAAATCGACCTTTGCCTCCCGCGCGGCGTCGCGCGGCATGAAGCCGAGATCGCAGGCGCCGCTCGCCACGGCCTCGGTCACCTGGCCGGAGTTCTCGTAAACCTGCAGCGCCAGCGGCAGGTTTAACGCGGCGGCGAAAGCGCGCAGCAGATCGAGGGTGACCCCGCGCACCTCGCCCTTGCCGTCGCGGATGGCGAAAAACGCGGAAGGCGCCGGCGATACCACGACGCCGCCGCGCAATTTTCCGGTCGGTGCAAGCTGTTTGAGATCGTTGGAACCCGGCATGGGCGGCATTTAGCACGCAAGGGCCGCGCCGGCCACCCGCCCTCGCTAGGCGATCAGGTCTACCGCCGGCCGCTGGGATGGCTGCGTACCATTGGCCGGATTGACCGCGCCGGCGGAAACGGTGCCTTTGAGCGCACCGTCGAGCACGGTCGCCGTCTGGCCGGCGAATGCAGAGCCTTTATCGGGCTTGCCGGATTGCCCCGGCGGGGTGCCAGGCGGTGCGCTCGGGTCCTTGCCGGCGCGCGCGCTCGCGGCCTCGCAGGACGAGGTGCAAACATAGCCGTTGACCACGGAGATCATGACGCAACGCTCCCCAAGCCTGGGACGCTAGAGCCTGCGGGTGAATCGTTTATGAATCGGCCGATCACAGCCGTGTGACAAAATTCCGGTGGAAAAACGCCCGCCGATGCCCGCGCCAAAGCGGTCAAAATCGGGCTATGTTGCAGGCAAGGCTCGGCCCCGCCGGCAGCCTTTCGGGGAGGCGATCATGAAATTCGTACTGGGCGTTTTCGTCGGCGCCGCGCTCATGCTCGGCTCGGCCTACCTGCACGACACCGGCCGGATCCATGTCGGCCCGAAGCAGCCCCTCGTCAATTGGGACATCGTGGTTGGCATGCTCGGGCGCTGACGCCGATTAGGCCGCGACAAGCCCGCCGCAAAACCCTAGGATTTGGCATAACGAGGCCGCCGGGAAAGGACGATCCGATGTTCGCGCGAACGCGAAAAGTCGTGGGCAGGTTCCTCGGCGGCCTGCTCTACTGGCTCGCCTGGGGTCTTGCCGCCATTGTGCTCGTGCAGGCGGTCATTCTGTCGGTCACGACCGGCAGTCCCCTCATCCCGGTGATGCTCGGCGTGATCGGCGTGGTGGTTTGGGTGGTCGGCCTCGGATTGAAATATCTTCTCACCGGCCGCCATTCGCCGCCCTGACGGCGGCGTCAACTCAGAATTTCTCGACCCACGGCCGCAACTCGAGTTCCTGCGTCCATGCGCTGCGCGGCTGCCGCAACACGTCCAGATAGGATTGCGCGATGGCATCAGGGTCGAGCAACGAGTCCGGTGCGTCGGCCGGCACCGGCCGGCGGGCGCTGCGGATGCCCCCGTCGATGACAAAATGCGCGACGTGGATGCCCTTGGGGTTGAGTTCGCGCGCAATGCTTTGCGCAAGGCCACGCAGCGCGAATTTGCCCATGGCGAAGGGCGCCGACTGCGCGTAGCCCTTCACGCTCGCCGAGGCGCCGGTGAAGAAAATGGCGCCGCGATTGTGCGGCAGCATGCGCTTGGCGGCCGCTTGCGCGACCAGGAAAGCGCCGAAAGCGGTGATCTCAATCGCCTTTGCGACTTCGACGGGGTCGAGCTCGGTGAGCGGCCCGCGCGTGCGATAGCTGGCGTTATAGACGACGACGTCGGGCGTCAGTTTTGCCGCGTCGAGACCGGCAAACAGTTTTTCCACCTCGTCGCGCCTGGCGGCGTCACAGTCGAACGCCCTGGCGCCGGTGGCTTTGACGAATTCGTCAAGCTTCGCTGCTGAACGCGCGGCCAATGCGACCGCCATGCCTTCCTCGGCGAACAGGCGCGCGAGCGACGCCGACAGGCCCGAGCCGGCGCCGACGATGAGAACGGATCGATAGTTCATACCGTTTTACTTTCATTGACCGCACGAAGAAAAATCATACCTTGCTGGCAGACTCACATCCTGAACACCCCGAACGTCGTCTCCGTCACCGACGCGTTGAGTGCGGCGCTGAACGCCAAAGCCAGCACGCGGCGGGTTTCCTGCGGCGCGATTATGCCGTCGTCCCACAGCCGCGCGGTGGCGTAGTAAGGATTGCCTTCCGTTTCGTATTGCGCGCGGATCGGCGCCTTGAAGGCGTCCTCCTCCTCGGCGCTCCAGCTTTTTTTCTCCGCCTCGATATTGTCGCGCTTGACGGTCGCCAACACTGAGGCCGCCTGCTCGCCGCCCATCACCGAGATGCGCGCGTTCGGCCACATGAACAAAAAGCGCGGGCCGTAGGCGCGCCCGCACATGCCGTAATTGCCGGCGCCGTAAGAGCCGCCGACGATGACGGTGACTTTCGGCACCTGCGCGCAGGCGACCGCGGTCACCATCTTGGCGCCGTCTTTTGCAATTCCTTCCGCCTCGTAGTCGCGGCCAACCATGAAACCCACGATGTTCTGCAAGAACAGCAGCGGAATGCGGCGCTGGCAGCACAGTTCGATGAAATGCGCGGCCTTCAGCGCGCTTTCCGAAAACAAAATGCCGTTGTTGCCGAGGATGCCGACCGGCATGCCGTGGATATGCGCAAAGCCGGCGACCAGCGTCGCGCCGTAGAGCTGCTTGAACTCGTCGAATTCGGACGCGTCGACCAGGCGTGCGATGACCTCGCGTACGTCGTATTGCTTCTTCAGGTCGGCCGGCACCACGCCGTCGAGCTCGCCGGGGTCGAATGCCGGCTCGCGCGGCGCTGCGAGCGGAATGTTCACGGACTTCTTGCTGTTGAGATTTGCCACGATGCGGCGCGCGATCGACAGCGCATGATGATCGTCCTGCGCCAGATGATCGGCGACCCCCGACTTGCGCGCGTGAACTTCGGCGCCGCCCAGATCCTCCGCGCTCACCACTTCGCCGGTCGCTGCCTTCACCAGCGGCGGGCCGCCGAGGAAAATGGTGCCCTGGTTCCTGACAATGATTGTCTCGTCCGACATCGCCGGCACATAGGCGCCGCCCGCGGTGCATGAGCCCATCACAACGGCAATCTGCGGAATGCGCAGGCTCGAAAGCGTCGCCTGATTGTAGAAGATGCGGCCGAAATGCTCGCGGTCGGGGAACACCTCGGTCTGATGCGGCAGGTTGGCGCCGCCCGAGTCGACCAGATAGATGCACGGCAGCCGGTTCTCGCGCGCGATTTCCTGTGCGCGCAGATGTTTTTTCACGGTCATGGGAAAGTAGGTGCCGCCCTTGATCGTCGAGTCGTTGCAAACGACCATGCACTCGCGCCCTTCGACGCGGCCGATGCCGGTGATGATGCCAGCGGCATGCACGTCGCCGCCATACATGCCAAACGCCGCAAGCGGCGACAGCTCGAGAAATGGTGAGCCCGGATCGATCAGATTCATCACACGGTCACGCGGAAGCAGTTTGCCGCGCGCCACGTGTCTTTCACGCGATTTTTCCGAGCCGCCCTGCGCAGCCTCGGCGCGGCGCGCCTGCAATTCGGCGGTAAGCGCGCGCATGCGGTCGGCATTGGCGCGAAATTCGGCACTGCCCTTGTCGATGGCGGACGACAGAATCGCCAAAGTCCCCTCCCCGGTTTGCGCCACAAACCTGCCTTGACGGAACCCGGAACGCAATGGCGGGGGAACTGCTGCATCTCCGTGATTTTCGGAACTGACGCGTCGGAAGCGCGTTCCCGTCCGGGGGAAGGCACAGGAGGCATGAGATGAAGAAAATGCAATTGTTGACGACGGCTGCGGCGGCACTGCTGCTCACGGCCGGCGCCGTATCGGCGCAGCAAATGAAAAAGGACGAAGCGCCGGCGCATGCTCCGACCGTCCAGCAGAAGGCACCGGCTGAAAGGGTCGCCCCGCCAATGCAACGCAGCGAGCGCAGGACGCCGGAAACCACCGGCCAAGCCGCTCCGGGCGAGAAGCCCTTCGAGCACAAAGCGCCTGCCACGACCGGTCAGGCCGCGCCGAAAGCAGCGGAGCCGGAAAAGAGCCCGCTGAAGCCGCAAGCGACGCAAAGCAACGGCGACCTGCACCATTCGACCACCGGCCAGGGCGCAGCGGCGGGTTCCGCCAAGCTGACCCCCGAGCAACGCGGCAAAATCAGCGGCATCATTCATCAGCACAAGGTGGCGCCGGTGCACCTCAACGTGTCGGTGCGGGTGGGAACCCGCGTGCCGGCGAGCGTGCATTTCTATCCGTTGCCGGTTGAGGTGGTCGACATTTACCCCGAGTGGCGCGGCTACGATTACATTCTGGTCGGTGACGAGATCGTCGTTATCGATCCGCGCACGCACGAGATCGTCGCGATCCTGGAAGCCTGACGCGCGGCGCAATGAATGGCGGCGGCACGCGGGCATTCGTCCGCAGCCGCCGCGCCATCCACGCATCACGAGGATAAAAAAATGGACAAGGATCGCATCAAAGGCGCGGCCGAACAGGCCAAAGGCAAGATGAAAGAGGTCGCCGGCCAGGCGATCGGGGACAGCAAGCTCGAAGCCGAGGGCAAGGCCGATCAGGTTTCGGGCAAGCTGCGCAATGCCGTCGGCGGCCTGAAAGATACGGTGAGGCAGGCCCTCGACGACAAATAAAGCGCGGCGGACCTGACGGAAAACCCGGTGCTTGCGCCGGGTTTTTCATTGTGCAGGCTAAAGCATCGCCGCACCCGCCAGGAGCCCACCATGATCAAGCGCTTCCCCGGCCTGACGCCGACCCGCAGCCGCGCCGTCGTCCACGACGGCTTGGTATTCACGGTCGCGGTCTCGCCGGACACTGCCCCGCCAGGCCTTTACGAGCAGACACAACGGGCGCTCAGGCGCATCGATGAAAGCCTCGCCATGTCGGGAACCGACAAGAGCCGCATCCTCTCGGCCATCGTCTACATCGCCGACATCGCGCGCAAAGAGGAAATGAACCGCGCCTGGGACGAATGGGTCGACCGCGCGCATCCGCCGATGCGCGCCTGCCTCGGCGTCGATCTCGAGCCGCCGCATGTGGTGGAGATCGTGGTCACCGCGGCGCAGTGACGAGGGGGTCGCGAGGGAACTCGCTCGCGCGCCAACGCCGCGCCGCCGCCGTGCGGCAATTTATCTTCCATCGGCGCGCAAGTTCCCGGAACATGCCCGCTATGCGCCCGTTGTGGTGATGCCGCCGTCGCGGCATCCACCTCAAGGAGGACACTCATGAAGACGTTGACCACCATCACCGCCGTTGCGGCGCTGCTCGCCGGCATCTCGATTGCCAGCGCGCAGACCTCGTCGATGGACAAGAGCAATTCGATGAGCGGCGGTTCCGCCCAGGTAACCGGTACCGGCAAGTTCTGCATCAAGGGCGCAAGCGGCGCCCTGAATTGCGAATACGCCAGCCTTTCGGATTGCCAGAAGGTCGCCACCGGCAGCCAGACCTGTTCGGCGAATCCGAAAAGCGGCACGACCGGCTCGAAGTAAACGACTCGCCGTGCGCTGACCGAAGCCCCGTGCCGGCAGAGCGCCGGCGCGAGGCTTTCGGTCAGGTTAAGCGCATACTAGGCTCCCTCCGTCCGCACCGGAGGGAGCCTAGTATGCACGCACCCGAAAATTACAAGGATCTCAAGCTCAAGCTCGACGGGCTGGTACCGCCCGGCCACGGGTTCCATCGCAATTTGCTGCTCGACACCCTGTACGCCTCGTTGCCGCGCGATCCGCAGGTGAAAGTGCAGATCTACAACGCCGAGATCGTTCCCGGCGGCTATACCAATTGGCACTGCCACAACGGCGCGGCGTTTTTTGTGGCGCTGCAGGGCCTGTTCGAGGCCCACTTCCAAGAGGGCGTGCTGGTCAGGGCGAAAGCCGGTGAGTGCTATTCCGAACCGATCGCCAAATTCCACCGCGGGCACAATCCGCACCCGGATCTGCCTTACCTCTGCGTTGGCTTGTGTTTCACCTCACCCGACCGCGAGCACGTCACCAATTCGGTTGCGCGGCCGTGGTGAGGCTCATGCGCGAACTTCCTGCCTTTGGAAGGCGACATAGCCGCCCACGAACAGCAAGATGCTCGCCGCCACCATGCCGACGATCTGCGGCCAGGCGACCATGACGCTGTCCCACAGCGGCAGCGGCGAGCCCATCACCGCGCCCTGCAACTGGCTCAAATAGACCGGCCCGAGTGTGCGGGTGGTGGGATCGAGCAGCGCCAGCACGCATTCGCCGTACAGCGTGGATGGGGACAGCCGCGCCAACATTTGCGCGGCAGTAATCAGCGCCGCTTCGTTGTCGGCGGGGACCACCGCTTGCGCGACGGCCGGCGCCAGGGCCGGCCAGATCACCGACAGGAACAGCCAGAGACCGAGCGTCACCAGCGCCGCGGTCGCGGCCGAGCGGAACAGCACTGAAAACAACATGGCCAATGCGAGCCACACGCCCGCATAAGCAATCGTCACCAGCAGGAAGATCAGCGCGCGCGCCATCTCTTCGCCGCCCGGCGGCACACCCAGCATAATGAGGCCGAGACCGATCACCAGGAGCCACAGGCAGATGAGGCTGATCGAAATGATGCCGAGCCCGGCGAGGAATTTCCCGAACAACAGCGCGTCGCGATAGATCGGCTGTGACAGAATGCGCGACAGCGTGCGCCGATTGTGCTCGCCGTTGACGGCATCGAAGCCAAGTCCGATCGCCATCAGCGGCACCAGGAAGCCGAGGAATGCCACAAACGACGGCAGCGGCTCGCGCGCGGTGGTGAACAGGCGCAGGAACAGGAACGGATCTTCTGCCGTGACATCGCGGATCTGCTGGATGGCGGCATAGACCGCGGCGAGCGCTGTCAGAACAACCAGCCATTCGAGCACACGCATGCGCGCGCTGGCGAGGTGGTCGGACAATTCCTTCAACATGACCACGCCGAGGCCCTGCCAGGGCGAACCTTCACGCCGCATGACGAACCTCCTCCTGCGCGTTCTGGAAATAGCGCGTGTAGATCGTCTCCAGACTTGGATGATCAAGCGAAAGCTGCGCGAGCCGTCCGCCGGCCGCCACGACCGCGGCCGCGGCTTCCGCGCGCAGATCGCGGTCGCAAGCCATCCGGAAGCGTCCGGGCCCGGGTTCTTCGACATTGCGTACGCCGGCAAGTGCCGACAACCGTTCGACTATGGCGTCCCCGCCGACCGCTTCGACCTCGACCACATAGCCCCCGCCCAGCACCTGGCGGCCGAGCTCCTCCACCGTGCCCATCAACGCGATGCGGCCCGCGTTGAACAGCGCCACCCGGTCGCACACGCTCTGCACGCGGTCGAGCAGATGCGACGACAAAAGGATGCTGACGCCCGACGCCTTGAGCGAACGGATGAGTTCGAGCAGTTCGACGCTCGCCTGCGGGTCGAGCCCGTTGGTCGGCTCGTCAAGGATGGCGACACGGGCGTCCTTCATGACGATTTCGGCGAGCCCCAAACGCTGGCGCATGCCGCGCGAGAAGGTAGCGACCTTCTTCTTTGCCACATTGCGCAAACCGACGCGCTCAAGCGCGGCATCGATGCGCCGGCCGCGCTCGCCGGCGTCAAGCCCCATCAGCCGCGCCGTATAATGCAGATTGTCGGCGGCGGTGAGATGATCGTAGAAGCCGACAGAGTCCGGCAGATAGCCGACCAGGCGTTTGACCGCCAGGGGCTTGCGCATCGGGTCGTGCCCGAATACTCGCGCCTCGCCCTCGCTGATGTCGGACAGGCCGAGCAGCATCAGGATGGTGGTGGTCTTGCCGGCGCCGTTGGGCCCAAGCAGCCCGAAGATCTCGCCGGCGGCGACGTTGAAACTGACGCCACTCACGGCCTGCGCCGTGCCGTAGCGTTTGGTAAGGCCCTTGGCCTCGATGACGGTTGCGTTCATCGGCGGCCGAACCGGGCAACGGCGCCCACCATGATCAACAGCGCGGCGCCGATGATGCCGACGCCGGCAACGCCCCAGACCGTCGACGTGGTTACGGTGACACGGAAATTCGCGGTGCCGGTCTCCCCGCGCGAGGCGGCGGTCAGCGTCGTCACGTAGTCGCCGGCGATCGCTTTCGACGGCGGGCTGATCAGCGCCTGCACTTCCTTGTGTTCGTTGGGCGCGATGCGATCAACGGATTTTGGCTCGAATTCGATTTTCCAGCCGCTTGGCGCATCGCCGGAAAGTTGAACGTTCTCGGCCGGCGCGGTCCCGGTATTGGTCACCTCGACGGGGATCGAGCTCTCTTTGCCGGCTGTAGCGCGCGCACTGAGCAAGCCTTCGCGGCCGGCGAGCGTCAACTTGGGCTGCCCGGTGATGTCGAGCGCGACGCTGGCACTGGCGCGTGCGTCATCGGCAGCGATATGCGCGGTCACCGGATAGTGGCCGGCATCGACGGTGTCGGGCGGCGTAACTTTAAGCTTCACATCCTTGGTCTTGCCAGCCTCGACCGGGATCGCGGTGAGCTGCTGTGTCCCATAAGCTTCGGTGAACGACGTATCGAAATTGCGCGGCGCGTCGGCGGCGAGACTGACGAGCAGCTTCTTGCCACTGTCGTTCTTGATGGTCATCGTGTATTCGAAGCTCGAGCGTGCCGAACCGCGCAACTCAGGCAATTGCGGAGACAAGGTCAGCTTGGCCGGCAAATCCTTGGCCAGCGTGACCGCAACCGGCAGCGTCACATGCGAAGTGCCGCCGTCGGCGCTCACTGTCAGCGTATGGGTGCCGACCTGCGCGTCCTTCGGCACGTCAAGCCGCAGGTCGAGCGACACGCTGTCGTCGGTCGCCGGCATGGCCGCGGCGATCGGCTGGCCGCCGCCGAGCAAGGTTGCCGTCCAGCCCGTAGGCACTCCGGTCACCGACAACGACAATCGCTCGGGCGCCAGCGCGTAATTGCGCAGTTTCAGGCTGACCGTCGAGGTGGTGCCGGGCTGCACGGTCACCGCCGGGTAGTCGGTGAGCAGATAGAGGCCCTTGATGTCGTGGTTGGCATCCGCGGCAAGCGCCGGGGCTGCAAAAGCGATAAATGAAACAATGAGTGCGAGAATACGTATCTGCATGGCGAGCGACTCCTCCGGGGCCTCCCCACGAGAGGTCCCGCCGCAACGCCGCCCCCGAAATGGAAGCACGGCCGAGCGCCGTGCATGTGACAGAGCCCGTGTTGCTCACAATCTTGACGAAATTTTGGACGCCGGCTGCCATTAATGCCGCAGGTGCAGCCTCACACCTTACGCACGGTCGGCCAATCGACCTCGTCGTGCGGCAGCACCCAGGGCTCCTTGAGCGCAGCCGCCTGCCATTCGGTCCAGGCCGGCAGCGCCATCACCGCGGCCATGTAGGCGCCCGCACTGGCGCGGACCGCGACCGAATAGGTGTTAAAGCGCGAAACCACCGGCGCATACATGGCGTCCACCGCCCCGAAGCGGCCGAACAGGAATGGCCCGCCTGCCCCGAAGCGCTCCCGGCAATCGCTCCATATCGCCTCGATGCGCTTGATGTTTGTCTCGACCTCCGCCGTCAGCTCGCGCTTGATCACCGGGCGCCACATGTTCATCGGCAGGTGACGGCGCAGCGGCAGAAAGCCCCCATGCATCTCACTGGCAACGGCCCGCGCGTGCGCCTTCGCCGCGGTATCGGTCGGCCACAACCCGCAAGCCGGGAAGCGGTCGGCGAGATATTCGAGAATTGCGAGCGACTCCCATACCTGCACATCGCCGTCGATCAGCACCGGCACCTTGCCGCTGCCCGACACCGAACCGACACGCGCCTTGAAATCCGGCGCATCGAGCGAGATCACCGTCTCCTCGAAAGCGATGCCGGCGACCTTCATGGCGATCCATGGGCGCATCGACCAGGACGAGTAGTTCTTGTTGCCGATGATCAGTTTAAGCGTCATTGCAGGAATTGCCGGCTCAGCCCTTTTTCTGCTCGCCCGGCAAGGCCTGCGGCGCCTCGACCGGGCCGCCCGCCTTCTTCCAGGCGCCGAAGCCGCCATCGATGTGGGCGACCGGCTTGAGCCCCATGCGCTGCGCGGTCTGCGCGGCGAGCGCCGAGCGCAAGCCGGCGGCGCAGAAGAACACGAAGCGCTTGTCCTCGGCGAAGACTTTCTTGTGGTACGAGCTTTGCGGATCGATCCAGAATTCGAGCATGCCGCGCGGGCAATGGAAAGCGCCCGGCACCTTGCCGTCGCGTTGCAGCTCGCGGATATCGCGGATATCAACCAGCACCACATCGGGCCGCCCATGGAGCTTGACCGCCTCGCCAATCGGCAGCGTTTCAACTTCTTTGTTGGCGGCCTCGACGAGGGCTTTGTAACCGGTGGTGATAGATTGCGGCATGCGTCACTCCTGGTCGACCGATGGTGGCAGACCGGGTGGGTGCACTCAAGCCGGACAG
>Ga0335085_10000392_pt1 | contig 126548 bp, 102 predicted proteins | sample Lox_Sample_45_FD_206712 | JGI IMG/M metagenome (GOLD analysis project Ga0335085, IMG submission 206712) | Soil microbial communities from Loxahatchee National Wildlife Refuge, Florida, United States - Lox_Sample_4.5 | ecosystem: Environmental > Terrestrial > Soil > Wetlands | place: USA...
CTCGAAGCCGGTACGGTAGATGTGATCCACAACGCGGCCCGCCTCGATGGCCGCGCCGATCATGGCCTCGAGGAGCGGGCTGTCGGACATGCGCTGGATTCCTTCATCGGAAGTTTACACAGGCGTGGTGCCACTGCCATGCGGGCGCTCGTATTTCAGTGTGTTACATCACTTATCTTATGAAAATTATTTCACGGGCGCCGTGGTACCGTGTCAGCGGGGCGAGGCCTCTGGAGATGCCCATATCGGTTCCGCGTCGCTTTTGCGCAGGTCCTGCTCTTGCGGGGGAACAGTAAGGCCTCGCTGGGGCTCTAAGTGCTTGATTACACGGTTGCAAGACATTGTAACTACCTGGGGACCGAGCGGCTTCGCCCGCCGGCGCCCGGCGTCAACCGCGGCGGCTCCTCCGCGTTGGCGGCTACGACGAGAAGGATGAGAGACATGAGACTAGCGAGCGAGCTGATTCACGCCGTGCATCGATTCGGCCCGGTTGGGGTGCTGGCCGCGATAGCCACAGCGCTCAGTGCGTGTGCAACGACGCCACCGCCCGAGAAGGCGCCGCCGCCCCCGCCGCCGGTACATGTGATGCGGGGCCCGCCGCCGCCTCCACCGGTGGATACGAACGTGTATGCGTATCCGGTGCACGGGCAAACCCCGGAGCAGCTCGATCGCGACCGTTATGAGTGCTACGTGTGGGCGAACAAGCAGACTGGATTCGATCCGAGCGCGCCGAACGTACCGCCCCAGGCGCAGGTTCGCGTTGTGAGCGGCCCGGCGCCCGGCGCCGGAGTCGCGACCGGCGCGGTGGTGGGCGGTGTGCTCGGGGCTGCCATCTCGGCCCCGTGGGCGCGTGGCGCCGGAGCGCTCACGGGCGCGCTGATCGGCAGCGCGGTGGGCGCCAGCGCCGAAGCCTCTGCACGCAACCAGGACGCCATGCAGGCCGCCGCCGCCAATCATGCGCAGGCGGTGCAGATGGCGCAGGTCCAACAGAAGGCGGTCGACTACCGCAGGGCGCTCAGTGCGTGCCTGGAGGGTCGGGGCTACAGCGTCCGCTGAGCCGGTGTGCTGCCGCACAGAATGCAGGTGCCTGCAACGATGAAACGGCCAGTTGCAGCAGAATGCAGGTGGTTCGGCGTGCTCATGGCCGCGTGCGGCTTGTTCGGGCTCAGTGCCGCCCAGGCGCAGGGCCATGAAGAGCGGGCGCGCGAGCCGCAGCATTTTTGAGCACCAGCACTACGACGCGCGCTTTCACCACAATCGCGCTTACCCCGCGCGTGGCGTCGAAGTGGGCGTATTGCCGCACGAGCACGTCGAAGTGATCCGCGGCGGTGCGCATTATTTCTACGCGGGCGGTGTCTGGTACGTGCCGCGCGGTCCGCGCTATGTCGTGATCGCCCCGCCGATCGGCGTCTACGTGCCCGTGTTGCCGCCTTTCTATACGACGATCTGGGTCGGCGCCGCACCCTACTATTATGCGAACGACACCTACTACCTGTATCGCGGGCCCGCCCAGGGCTACGAAGTGGTCAACCCGCCTGACGAGGGCGCCGTGTCGACGCAAGCGCCTGCCGGTGGACCGCCGACGGCCGCGCCTCCCGTCGCCGACAATCTGTTCATCTATCCTCGCAGCGGCCAGAGTCCCGAGCAGCAATCGCGCGATCGGTACGACTGCCATACGTGGGCGTCGAGCCAGAGCGGGTTCGATCCGACTCTGGGGGGCGGTGGAGTCGGCGCGCAGCAGCTCGACGACAAGCGGGTCGAGTACCACCGCGCGATGAGCGCCTGTCTCGAGGCGCGCGGCTACACCGTCAAGTAGCGCACCGCGACCGCACTCAACCGCCGCCGCCCGTCAGGCCACTGTCGCGCAAAATCTGTGGGATGTGTGCTTCCCAGCCCAGTGCCATGATGTGAACACCCGCGCATAGCGGACGCAAGGCACGGATCAGCCGCACCGTGAGCGCGAGCCCGACGCTCTCCTCGCGGCCAGTCTCTGCCGCTGACTGCATCTCCTGCAGCAGCTCCGCGGGGACGCGAATCCCCGGCACGTTCGCATTCAGCCACGAGGCGAACTTCGCGGATTTCAGTGGGATGATCCCCGGCAGCAGCGCCACATCCCCCAGGCGGGCCGCGCTCAGGAAGCGCTCCAGCAGCGCTGGATCGTAGACCGCCTGGGTCTGCAGAAACTGGGCGCCCGCGTCGAGCTTGCGCCGCGTGTTCTCGACCTCCGCCGCCAGATCGGCGGCGCCCGGGTTAGCCGTCGCGCCGATGAACAGCTGCGGATGCCGCCCCTTGAGCTCGTTACCTCCGAGATCGCGTCCCTGAGCCAGCGAGCGCGCGGCCTGCAGCATCTCGAGGGTGCTGAGATCGAAAACCGGCTTCGCCTCCGGATGGTCGCCGTTCTTGGGCTGATCGCCCGTCATGAACACGAAGTTCCCCACGCCGAGCGCCGCGGCCCCGAGCAGGTCCGCCTGAATGGCGATGCGGTTGCGGTCTCGAGCCGTGACCTGCACGATGGGCTCGAGTCCGCGATCGATGAGCAGGTGCGCGACCGATTTCGGCTCGATCGCCATGCGCGCGCGCGGGGATTCCGTGAGATTCACGGCATCGACGCACGGCTTGAGCAGCTCCGCCTTCGCGAAGAGGTCGCTGAGGTCAATGCCCTTGGGCGGCGTCAGCTCGGTCGTGACGACGAATTTCTTCGCCGCCAGTTTGTTCTGCAAAGCACTCATCGGGTCAGAACCTCATGGGCGATGCGCCGGCGAGGCGCAAAAGCTGGTGGGTGCAGCGCTGCGAGCGCAGCGGTCGGATCCGCACGCTCGATCAGCCAAGCTCGACGATGGATCGGCAGTGCGCTCCCCGCCTCCGGGAACTTCTGCCTGTTCGCAACTTTAGCCGTAGAATTCCTGCGCCCGCGGAAATATTGCCATCGCGACTGCAGGATCGCCAGCACCGATGACCACCACAGCACTGCGCCGCCTTGCGCGGGAATTCGCACTTCGACGGCCCGAGCCGCCCGAGGCCTTCCAGCTGCTCGAGTATGACAGCCCGGCGGACCTCATGGCCGCAGCCGAAGAATTAACGCTCGGTGCTCACGGCCTGGCGGTCACGTACTCGCGCAAGGTGTTCATTCCGCTCACGCAGCTGTGCCGCGATGTGTGTCACTACTGCACGTTCGCCAAGGCCCCGCGCGCCCTGCGTGCTGCGTACCTGTCGATCGAGGAGGCGCTCGAGATCGCCCAGCGCGGCGCCGCAGCGGGCTGCAAGGAGGCGCTGTTCACGCTCGGCGACAAGCCGGAGCTGCGCTACGCACGCGCCCGTGCGGCCCTTACCGAGCTCGGTCATGCGACGACGCTTGAGTACCTCGGCGCGGCAGCCAAAGAAATCCTGAATCGTACCGGACTGCTGCCGCACCTGAATCCGGGCGTCATGCAGCCTGAGGACCTGCGCCGTCTGCGACCGGCCGCCGTGTCGATGGGTCTGATGCTCGAGACGAGCGCCACCCGGCTCTCCGAGCGCGGGGGCCCGCACTGGGGCTCACCCGACAAGATGCCAGCCGCACGACTGGCAACCCTCGAATCGGCAGGCGAGCTCGCCATTCCGTTCACGACCGGAATCCTGATCGGCATCGGTGAGACACGTCGCGAGCGCATCGAGGCGTTGCTCGCGATCCGTGCCCTGCATGAGCGTCACGGACACATTCAGGAAGTGATCATTCAGAACTTCCGTGCCAAGCCCGGCACGGGCATGGCCGGCGCAGCGGAGCCCGCGCTCAGCGAGCACCTGTGGACGATCGCTGCGGCACGCCTCATCTTGGGTCCGCTGATGTCGTTGCAGGCGCCGCCGAATCTGCAACCGGGAGCGCTCGCGGCACTGATGCGGGCGGGGGTGAATGATTGGGGCGGTGTCTCTCCGATCACGCCCGACCACGTCAATCCGGAGGCTCCGTGGCCCGAGCTTGAGGAGCTCGCCGAGCAGACCGCGGCAGCCGGTCGCATCCTGCTCGAGCGCCTCGCGATCACGCCCGCCTTTGCACGTAATCCCGGACGCTGGGTCGATGAGAGCCTGCGTGCTCGGGTGCTGAGCTTGGTGGATAGCTGCGGCCGCGCACGTGCGGAGGGCTGGTGTGCAGGACATGCGGGCGAGACTCCGCCAGCGGCGCGCACATGGCTGACCCCGGCCGCACGTCGGGCCTCGCGATCGCTCGGGCGCACCCTAGCGCGCGCGGCGCAGGGGGCTACGCTCGAGGAGAGCGAGCTCGTTGCGCTGTTTTCCGCGGAGGGGAGCGATTTGAGCGCGGTCTTCGCGGCTGCGGACCGGCTGCGTGCCGAGGTGGTCGGACCCGAGGTGACCTTCGTCGTCAACCGCAACATCAACTACACGAATATCTGTCTCTACAAGTGCGGCTTCTGCGCCTTCTCGAAGGGCGGCTCGAGGGTCGCGCGTGGACCCGCCTACCGCCTCGACCTCGATGAGATCGCGCGCCGCGTCGTGGAGGCGCACGAGCGCGGCGCGACGGAGGTGTGTCTGCAGGGCGGCATCCACCCGGATTACACGGGCAACACCTATCTCGAGATCGTCGCGGCCGTGAAAGCCGCAGTGCCGGCGATCCACGTGCATGCGTTCTCGCCGCTCGAAGTCAGTCACGGAGCGCACACGCTCGGCGTCTCGCTCGCAACGTTTCTACGGCGGCTGAAGGCTGCAGGACTGTCGACGCTGCCGGGTACCGCTGCCGAGATCCTCGATGATGAGGTGCGCGCCCTCATCTGCCCAGACAAGCTGCGCACCGAGGAATGGCTCACCGTGATGCGCACGGCGCACGAGGTGGGCTTGCGCAGCACGGCGACCATCATGTTCGGGCACGTGGAGCAGCCCGAGCACTGGGCGCGGCACCTGCTGCATCTGCGCCGCTTGCAGCAGCGCACCGGCGGCTTCACCGAGTTCGTACCGCTGCCCTTCGTGCACATGGAGGCGCCCCTCTGGCGCAAGGGTCTCGCGCGGCGCGGCCCGACCTTCCGCGAGGCGCTGCTGATGCACGCCGTCGGCCGCTTGGCCCTGCACCCGCACCTGACCAATGTGCAGGTCTCGTGGGTGAAGATGGCGGCGGGCGGTGCTGCGGCGTGCCTGCGCGCAGGCGCCAACGATCTCGGCGGCACGCTCATGAACGAGTCGATCACGCGTGCTGCGGGCGGGGTGAACGGTCAGGAATTGACGCGCGAGGATCTGCAGCGGATCGCGGCGAGCGCGGGGCGGCCGCTCGTGCAACGCACGACCCTGTATGCGACCGAGCGCGCGCTCAGCCGAGCTGCCGCGTCACATCATTGAACAGAGCGACGCCGAGCAGCAGCACCAGCAAGGCAATGCCGACCTGCTGACCGAACACCTGCGTACGCTCCGAAAGCGGCCGGCCCTTCACCCATTCCGCGGCCTGAAACACGATCTGGCCGCCGTCGAGGATCGGAATCGGCAACAGGTTGAAGAGCGCGATTGCGAGCGAAATCAGCACCAGGAAGCCGAGGAAGGAGGCTGCGCCCGCGGTCGCTGACTCACCGGCAAACTCGGCGATGCTGATCGGACCGCTGAGGTTCTTCAGCGAGACCTCACCGAGAATCATGCGCCACAGGAAGCGCGCTTGCATCGCGGTGAGATTCCAGCACTCCCCAGCCGCGGTCGAGAGCGCACCCAGCGCCGACAGATCCGTGTGCCGCACCATGTCCGGTGGATACTTGAGCGCCGCTGCGGGGGTCGACACTCCGATGCCGACGATCTTGTGTCCGTTGATGTCGACAGTCGCCGTGGTGAGGCGCGCGGTGCGCTCGACCCCGGCACGCTCGTACCGAACCTCCACCGTCTTGCCGGGGGTACCCGACACATAGCGCGCGATGTCGCGGAAGTCACGCACGGGCATCCCGTCCACCGCGAGGATGCGGTCACCGGGAGCAAGGCCGGCATGCCCCGCGGGACCCGCCCGCACCACTTCGCCGAGCACCGGCGGGATGGCCGGCTCCTTGAAGCGAAAGCCGAGCCCGCTCATGAGCATCGAGGGTTCGGTGAGCCGCCGCCGCTCCTCGCGATCCGACACCGCGAGGCTCACGGTGCGCTCGCGTCCATCGCTGCCGCGCACGAGGAGCGTCGCCTCGCCGCGCGCGGTGATGGAATCGAGGAGATCGAAGACCACGTCCCGCGGATCGGCGACCACGCGACCGTTGAGCCGCTCGATGTCATCGCCGCTGCGCAGCCCGGCGCGCGCGGCGATCGAGTTCACGACCACGTCGCCGACGATCGGCTTCACGTCCGTGATTCCGCCCGCCCAGAACATCGCCCACAACACGCCGATGGCGAACAGCACGTTGAACCCGGGTCCCGCGAGCAGCACGAGGATGCGCTGCCAGGGCGGGCGGTGCGTGAAGGAACGGGGAAGATCCTCCGGCGCCACCGGGCCCTCACGCTCATCGAGCATCTTGACGTAGCCGCCCATGGGAATGGGCGCGAGCACGATCTCGGTGCGGTCGGCACCGACGAGCTTGCGCAGCAGCGGCCTGCCGAAGCCGATCGAGAAGCGCAGTACCTTGAATCCGAGCAGCCGGGCGACGGAGAAATGGCCGAACTCGTGCACGATGACCAGAAAGCCAACGGCGACGATGTACCAGAGCGCGTACCAGATGAAGCTCATGCGTCCTTCAGGCTGCCGCCTCGGGAGGCAAACTCAGGAAGCGCACTCTAGCGCATGAACCGTGCCATGGGCATGGACCGGCGCGCAAAACGCGGCTCACCGCTCGGCTGACGCTCCGGTAGCAGCGGGAGGCGCCCCGCAGGCCGCCCGCAGCGTGACGGGGGTGAGCTCTGCGCTGCGCAGCAGCGCGAGCAGGCGCGGCAACACGTCCAGCACCACCGGCGCACCCGAGGCGCTGCGTGCAGCACCCCCATCGTGCAACAGCAGGATGTCGCCCGCCCGCAGGCCGCGGCTGAGCCGCGCGAAGACCGCATCGGCATCACGATTCACGGTGTCGAAGCCGCGACGCGTCCAGCTGGCGAGCTGCAGGCCGAGGCGTGCAAGCACCGGCTGGAGTAAGGGATTGCGCAGGCCCGCCGGTGCGCGAAAGAAGACGGGCCGCTCGCCCACCGTCGCGGTGATCGTTTCCTGCGCCTCGACGATCTCCCGGGTCATAGCCGTCGGGCCCAGGAGCGAGAAGTGGTGCAGATGCCGCTGGCTGTGATTCTCGATGGCATGCCCGTGGCGCACGATCGCGCGCGCGAGCTCCGGGTGGCGCGCGACGCGCTCGCCGATGCAAAAGAAGGTGGCGCGCGCTGCATGCTCCCCGAGCATCGCGAGCACCCGCGGAGTGACGGCCGGATCGGGGCCGTCATCGATCGTGAGCGCGATGTGACCCCGTGCGCTCGTTTGTGCCGGCAAGCGCGTCCAATTGGGACCGAGCAGCGTGCTGCGCGGCCACAGCCCGCAGCCGGCGAGTAGCACATGATTGGCGGCGACGCTTCCCACTGCCCATGGCCACAGGTACGGGCGCGCGCAGCAGGCAATGGCGGCCCCGGCGTGCAGCAGCGCGGAGGCCTTCAGCAGTGGAGTCGACAACCAGAGTTGCGGCTGCGGGGCGCTCATGACACGGCTAGGATACTTGCCGCAGAGCTCGCGCGAGGAACCCATAGCGGGGGCCGCCCCGCTCCAGAAGCATCTCGAGCTGCTGCGGCTCATCGATATCGAGGCCGAGCGTGGCGCGGCTCACGAGTTGCCACCGGACGCGTGCCGCACGCGCCGCGGCCTCGTGCGCCGCGAGACTGCCCGGCCCGAAATGGGTCGCCATGAGCCGCGGCGGCGTGAGCAGCAATGCGTTGGTGCCCGATTGGGCCCAATCGGGGGCCACTACCACGGGAGCATCCCGCGCCGCGCCGAGCAGCGTAAGGATGTCCTCCGGCGTGATGAAGGGGATGTCGGCGGGTAGCACGAGCATCGCGCCGACGCCGGCGGACTCAAACGCGCGGGCGGCCGCGGCGATTTCTGAATTGAGATCTCCTCCGCGATCCGGCACGTGAAGGCAACCGCGCGGCACCCACGCGGCGGCGCGCGTGAGCACGCTCACACTGCGAATGCCCGCGACCCGGGCCAGGCACGCGGTCACGTCTTCAAGCATGGTGACGACGAGCTGCTCGCGCTCGGCGGCAGGCAGCACGCTGCCCAGGCGTGTCTTGCCCAGGCCCGGCTCCTTGAGCGGCACGAGCGCATGTGTCTCTGCGAGAGTTTCGCTCAACGGAACAAATCCTCAGCCAATGGTCGCAGCAGCGCGCGCGCGTTGCGCTCCGCCGCGATACCCAGATCGAGTCCGCGCAGCAACACGACCGGGGTACTCTCGGCGCCCTCGCCCATGGCCACGCCGGCGCCGGCGGCCACGGCATCCGCGAGCGCCACTTCCGTGATCTGCAGCGCGCGATCATTGCGGTCGCGCTCGCCGCGCCGATCGAGGAGCGCCGGAAAGCCGGCGGCACCGATGGCGACGTTCGTGACACCACGGCGCCAGGGCCGCCCGAAACTATCGCTGATGATCACACCCAGCGGCTGCACGATGCGCTGCAGACGCTGCAGCAACTGTGCCGCCGAGCGATCCGGGTCGAGCGGCAGCAACAAGACTTGCTCCCGTTCACCCGCACGCGGCACGTTCGAGCGGTCCACCCCCGCGTTCGCCATGACGTGACCCAGTCTGTGCCGCACGATGAGCACGTTGGGTGCGGCGCGCACGACCTCCTGAGACTCCGCGAGGATTAGCTCTATGAGCCGCGGATCCTTCGCGGTTAGCGCCGCAAGCCGCCGTGCCTCCTCCGAGGGGGAGATCTCATCGAGCACTACCGTCCTTCCTTCTGCCTTCGAGACGATCTTCTGTGCCACGACGAGCACATCGTGTGCGGCGAGTGAGAGCGCCTGCGCGCTGAGGGCCGCGACGATCATTTGCGCGAGGTCGGCGCCCGCCTCGATCTCGGGCAGCCCGAGCAGCGGGGTGAAGCTGAGCGTGTGGGCAGCGGACATGAGGATTTCGCTCCGGCGAGCTAGCAAGCGCCCCTAGCGTGCCGCACGCCGCATGCCGCTGCCAGCGCGCCACGAACGCGCGCAGTTTGCATAACGCCTGCGGCCTGTCGGCGATCGGCTACGAAGCAAGCGCCGCTGCGCGCCGTTGGCTCGAGCGCTGTCAACCGATACGCCGCTCGAGCGCTGCTACCGGCAGATTCACACGCACACCGCCGGCAGCGGCGGAGCGGGCAGCAAGTTGCAATGCGCTGGGTCGCGCTTGTTTCAAATGAGGTATTTGTCATGACCGTCAAACTCCTGCAAACAACCCTGTGCTGCGCCGCTCTCGCGAGCCTCGCTGCGTGCGGCGGCTCGGGCTCGAGCTCGCTAAGCTCCGGCAACGACGCCTCGGGAGCAGGAGTCACAGGACAGAGCGGCAACGTCGCGATGATGTTGAGCGATGCGTCATCCGATGACTGGGCCACGATCGGCGTGAAGGTGCTGAGCATTGCGCTCGTACCGCAAGGCGGCGGCAGCGCAGTGAGGGTATATAGCGCGTCGAGCTCAGCACCCATGATCAATCTCGTCCAGCTCGACCAGCTTGCCGAGGTTCTGGGCAACCTCAGCGTTCCGGCCGGCACCTACACGGGCGCCATTCTCACGGTGAGCGCCAACGCGGGCGACATCCTGCTCACCGTCGCGCAGGATCCCGAGCCGGGATTTGCCGGCACGGCGGGAGCGGCGATTCCGGCAGCGCAGATCCAGGTGCAGGGTGCGCAGGGCGCAAGCGGCGCACGCACGGTTCCCGTGAACGTGTCGTTCGTTTCCCCGCTCGTGGTCGCTCCCGGGCAGACGAGCGCACTCGATCTGGAGGTCGACCTCAGTCATCCCGTCTTCATCGTCGCGCACTCCCCGCCTGCGGCGGCCGGCGCCACAGTGTGGGCCGTCGATTTCAGAGGTCCCGTGCGGCAGCGTCCCATCGCGGAGCTCGCGAAACTCGTGCTGCGCCACACTTACGGCAGCGTGAGCTCCATCGCCGCGGACGGCAGCTCACTTGCGATCACTAAGGTGCTGCCCGCGCTGCCGCTCACGAGTCCGGAGTCGGCACAGCCAACCAACCAGATGCTCACGATCGACGTCGACGGCACGAACGGCACGATCTTCTATGATGTCGATGGCAGGACGAGCAGCATCATCAAGAGCTTTACCAGCGTTGCCGCCGAGCTGCCCCAGGATGCCTATGTGCGCATCGCCGCGCGCTATCAGGAGGACGGCTCACTCATCGCGACGCGCGTCTGGGCCAGCAGCAGCTTCAACAATATCTGGTTGAGCCCCGAAGGGCACGTCGTGCATGTCGATACGGCGCAGGATGAGATCACCGTACTCGACGAGGCCGCGATTCCGGTGCCGGTCAGCGTCAATGCCGACACGCAGTTCTTCTTTCACGAGGCGCTGAACACGACACCGATCGGTACCGGACCGGGCTTCCTCGGCAACCTGGTGCGCGGTTTCAAGGTGCACGTGAGCGTGGCGGATCCGTTGGCGGTGCCACTCGTCGCGCAGAGCGTCGATATCGAGGCCGCCACGTTCTCAGGAAAGATCAGCCTCGCGACGCCGAGCGGCTTGACCTACACGCATGACTACCTGCGTGTCACGGACGATTACAGCGTGGCCTGCGACTATGTCTCGAGCTCCTCGCCGAACGGCAAGGATGCACAAGGTAATCAGCTGACCGGTTTCAAATACTGGGACTTCGCCTATCCGACGCTCGTCACGAGCGGTCCGGAGGCGCCCACGGACTTCGCCGCCGCCGTCGGCGGTGATTCGAGCACCGGCGTCAGTTTCGCGGGCGCCAGCATCTTTGCGTGGGGCGCCTCGTATGCGCGCTGGGGCGACCCCGCGAATTCGAGCGGCTGGTCTCTGCCCTGGGTGGTGCTCGCGCCCACCCCGCTGCCGCTCGGCACGGTGATCACGGGCTTTGCCAACGGAGCGTTCACCATGAGCGTGCTCGGCGGGAGCGTTCCGGGGACGGTCGACGTGAGCACGAGCGCGGGAGCGGCGACGCTCGTCTATCAGATCGATCGCACGGGCGGTGTCATCAGCATCAGCGCGATCGACATCACGACCGCGAGCGGGCTCACGGCGCTCACCAATGGCCTCGCGGTGGGTGCTGCGGTGAAGGTGTACGGCATTCCCCAGAGCGACGGTACGCTGCGGGCGTATGTGCTCGCCTACTTCACCGGCGATCTCATACCGGCTCAGTGACTCCTCCATACGCTGCGAAGCTGACGCCCGTGCGTCGAGCAGCGTGCGGGCATCGCAAGGCCGCCCGGCGTCGCGATGTTTTTGCCTCAGCGCATGGCTACACTAGCCAGGCGCGCAGCAACGGCGTGAGACTCGAGGACGCAAGCCATGGCCACGACACTCAGTCAGTTCGCGGATCTCTTGCAGCAGAAGAAACCGATCGCCGCGCTGGCGACCATCATGCCCGACGGATCGCCACAGCTGACGCCCGTCTGGTTCGACTACGACGGCAAGCGCATCCGCGTGAACACCGCCAAGGGTCGCGTCAAGGCGCGCAACATGCAGGAGGGTGCGCGCGTCGCGTTGATGATCCTCGATCCGGACAATCCGTACCGCTACGTGCAGATTCGCGGTCGCATCGCCGCGGCCACTGAGAACGGCGCCGACGCGCACATCGACTCGCTCGCGAAGAAGTATTTGGGCAAGGACACTTATCCGTACCGTCAGCCCGGCGAGGTACGCATCCGCTACGAAATCGAGCCGCTCGCGGTGCAAGGCATCAGCTGAGTGCGCGAGAGGCGCGCCTTGCTCAAGATCGGCTACAAGGCATCCGCCGAGCAGTTCGGCCCGCGGCAGCTGCTCGAGTTCGCGGTGCTCGCGGAACGGCTTGGATTCGACTCCGTGTTCGTGAGCGATCACTTCCAAGCATGGCGGCACACGGGCGCCCATGCGCCCTTCTCGCTCGCCTGGCTGGGTGCGGTGGGCGCGAGCACGTCGCGCATTCTGCTCGGGACGAGCGTGCTCACGCCGACGTTCCGCTATCAGCCGGCGGTCGTCGCGCAGGCGTTCGGTACGCTCGGCGCACTCTTTCCCGGGCGGATCATCCTCGGCATGGGCACCGGAGAGTCTCTGAACGAGACACCGGCGACCGGGGCCGCCTGGCCCGAGCAGCGCGAGCGCACGCTGCGTTTTCGCGAGGCCTTCGAGCTCATCCGCCGGCTCTTTGCCGAGGAGCGCGTGAGCTTCGAGGGCCAGTACTACCGCACGAGCAAGGCGACCATTTACGATCGGCCCGCGCAGCCGGTGCCGCTCTTCATCGCAGCCGCGGGTCCCGTCATGGCGAAGCTCGCCGGTGAGCAGGCCGATGGATTCATCTGCACCAGCGGCAAGAAGCCCGAGCTCTATCGCGACACGCTGCTCCCGGCCTTGGCCGCGGGGCTTGCCGCGGCACACCGCCCGCCCGAGCGCATCGAGCGCATGATCGAGATGAAGGTCTCATTCGATACGGATGCGGGACGTGCGCGCGCAGACACGCGCTTCTGGAGCGCACTCGCGCTCTCGCCGCAGGAGAAGGTGGATGTGGAGGATCCGCTCGAGATGGAGCATCGCGCGGAAGCGCTGCCGATCGAGCGGGTTGCCGAGCGCTGGATCGTCTCGAGTGATCCCGAATACCAGCTCGAGAGGATTGGCGGATACGTCGAGATGGGATTCGATCACCTCGTCTTTCACGCACCGGGGCCCGATCAAGAACGCTTTCTGACGCTCTACGCGCAGCAGGTGGTGCCGCTGCTGCGCAAGCGCTTCGGGTGAGCGCGGCGTTGCATGGTGCACCGCGGCCACTAACCTCGGTGTCGAATGCTTCTGTGGCGTTATGTCTCCGGCACGAGTTTGCAAGTCACCCGATCGATCCGAGGATGCTCGGCTCCCACACCCCACCGCCATTGTCTGTGGCGCTTATGCCTTGCTCCGCCAAGCGTGCGAAGCAGCGCCTTCGCCCGCATTTGGCCCGAGCTCGGTAACGGCGCTGAGCAGCCTTAGCTCGGACACGCCGAAGCCTGTCATACACCTTACGGCTGCTGCGGCCACCGCCCCACCAGATCCCTCGACTGCGCTTGCGCTCGGCGCTAGCCAGGGTCGCGGTTGACACGACAACCTAGGCTGTTGTTGCGCGCGCGCATCGGTTGCGCGCCCACACAGGTGCGTTTACAGTAGGGTCCGCGAGGGAGATTAGGGGAGACGCTGCAGGAGTACCAATTCAGCAACATGCAGGGATGCCGCGTGCGGCGATGATCTAGACCTTGGCGCAACAGGGGGAAAAATGACTACGATCCGTGATGCGGTTGCGGGTCTCGCAGCTGCCCGACGAGTTCGTCATCCAGATTTTCTGAGCAGGCACACGGTAGGAACGGCGATCTGCGCAGCCGCAGTCTCGTTCGTCGGCTTGAGCGGGGTTGCCTTAGCCCAGCAAGCCACCCCAACTCCCAGCGCACAGAGCACGAATCAGCCCGTGTCGCTGGAGGAAGTGACGGTGACGGGCTCGCGCATCAAGCGCACCACCGATTTCAACAGCCCGACGCCGACCACGGTCATCGATGCCGCAACCCTCGACAGCATCGGCGCGGTCAACGTGGGTCAGGTGCTCACGATCACACCGGCGAACGTCTCGACGTTCACACCGGCAAACACCGGTAACTCAAACTTCTTCAGCGGTTCATTTATCCCGGACTTGCGCGGACTGAATCCCTTCTTCGGCAGCCGCACGCTGGTGATGGTCAACTCACGGCGCATGGTGCCCACGAACCAGGGTGACAGCGTCGATCTGAATTTCATTCCGCAGATCCTGGTGGACCGCATCGACACGGTGACGGGTGGTGCCTCGGCGGCCTACGGCTCGGGCGCCATCGCCGGTGTCATGAACATCATGCTGAACACCAAGCTCGAGGGTGGCAAGATCACGGGCAGCTTCTCGCAGACGGAGAAGAGCGACGGGCGCGATCGCTCGGTCGGCGCGGCCTACGGCCACGGCCTGTTCGACAACAGAATCCACTTCGTGCTCGGCGGTGAGTATCAGGCCACGGACGCGGTCGATTGCTTGACCCGCACCTGGTGCGCCCAGAACGAGGGTCTGTATTCCGGCAACGCGGCCAATCCGGCTGTGAATCCGGCCATCACGCTGCTCAATCAGGGCTCGAATCTGCGTTACAACCAGATCAGCCCGGGCGGCGTCTTCTCGGTAGCGACCGGCCCGTTCGGCCCGAATCCCTACGGCGCCTACACCACGGTACTGCAAGCCAACCAGAGTGGCACGGCTGCAATTCCGTACGCGCTGGGTCAGCAGCCGTATTCGACGGCATTCCTGTCGAACGTGTTCACGGCCAACCCGCCCGGCGGAGATGGCCCACCGCTCTATCAAGGCAACAGCCTCATGGCACCCGTGAAGCGCGGCGTGATCACAGGCACGTTGAGTGCCAAGGTCACGGACAACATCAACTTCACCGCAGACTACAACTGGGGGCAGGTCGAGACGACCAACTACAGCTTCCTGCACAGCGGCGGCCTCAGCGTCCCCACGGGCTTGGGCACTACTTACTCGAACGGCGCGACCCTGACCAACCCGTACATCTTCGGCAACCCTGGCATGGTCTCGCAGCTCAACCAATTCTTCTGCGGACCCGGGGCGCCTGCATTTCCTCCTCCGTGTGTGGGCGCGGGCCCCACGGCGCTTCCGGCGGCCTTCGCGATCGGCAAGGACTGGACGGGCGAGATCCCGAACCCGACGAACGTGAAGACGACCGTCAACCGCTTCAGTGTCGGCTTCGACGGCAAGTTCGGTCAGTCGAGCTGGTCGTGGGACGCCTATTACACCTATGGCCTCACCGATCGCTCGCAGGTGCTGCCCAACAACATCCGCGCCTACTCCTTGCTCGCCGCGCTGGATGCGGTTACCGACCCAGCGACCGGACAGCCGGAGTGCCGCTCGACCTATGAACTGGCGAACGGCATGACGCAGGTGATCAACGGCGTGACGCTGCCGCAGACCACCTACGGCCCCATTGCGGCGATCAGCCCGCAGTACGTCTCCAATCTGCTCATCGGTTGCACACCGATCAACATCCTGGGAACCAACCCGCCCTCAGCGCAGGCTCAGGCCTACTCGTTCGGACCGCTGGATGAGCGGCAGCGCTACACCCAGTCGGTCGGTGCGGCCAACATTTCCGGTGACTTCTTCCGCGGCATCGGTGCCGGCCCGTGGGCGGTTGCGGTCGGTGGCGAGTGGCGCCAGGAAGTCATGCACAATGACGAGGTTGCCTGCGCACCCACTGATGCCCACTGCCAAGCGGCCATCACGGACTTCAACATCCAGTACGGCACACCCTTCGGCGGCATCGTGACGGTCCAGGAAGGCTATCTCGAAACGAACCTGCCGCTCGCCAAGGATCTGCCGGCCGCTCACCTGATCGAGATCGACGCAGCGGCCCGCTACTCGCATTACGAGACCCGGCCCTATTACGGTCTGCCACTGGAGAACGGTGCCAACGGTCTGCAGCCGGCGTTCACGAATGAATCCAACAACAACAATCTGACCACCTGGAAGGTCTCGGCGATCTGGGAGCCGGTCGATTGGTTGCGCTTCCGCGGCAGCCAGTCACGCGATGCCCGGGCGCCCAATTTCCGCGAGCTCCTCTACGGTCAGATCCTGACGGCGGGCAGCGCCTTCGGCTCGTGCGCTCCGCCGGGACCGACCTTCGATCCTTGCAGCTGGTATCTCGAAGGTAACCCGAAGCTCGCCCCGGAGACCTCGAACACCACGACTCTCGGATTCGTGATCACCCCGAGGGACCTCCTGCCCGGATTCCAGTTCTCGGCCGACTTCTTCCATATCAAGATCAACTCGGCCATTCAGCAGGCAAACCCGACCGTGGTGCAGTCGGAGTGCCGCGCGGGTAATGCCCAGGCGTGCAGTCAGATCGACTTCTACCCCTGGGACTACACGATCCTGCAGACGCCGTTCGGGCCCGCGCAGGCGGCCTGCCCCGGCGCACCGCCCGCGTTCAGCCCGCTGCCGTCCTGCGCCGGCCTTCCGACCTACACCGGTGCCGCGGCGTGGCAGGCGGGCATCTACAACGCCTCCAAGTTCGTCGCTACGTCGTTTAACGGCGCGTACTACGAGGTCAAGGGCATCGACTTCTCGTTCAACTATCTGGCGGAGATCGGCAAGTACGGCAGCCTCAATACGCGCTTGCTGACGACCTGGATGGATCAGCAGACCTACCAGAACTGCACCCCGGCACCGACCCTGCCCTGCGTGAAGTACAACATCCTCGGGCAGACGGGAACCGGCAACACGTTCCTGAACGACTACACGCCAACGGCGAAGTGGCGCGGGAGTCTGCTGATCACCTGGGCACAGGGACCGCTGAGCCTCACACCGAGCATGAACTTCACGGGCCCGGGCATCCGGGACTACCTCGGTGTCACGCCGAGCCAGCCCTGGTACAACGAGGCACTGGTCAACCCGAACATCCTGGCGCCGGGAATCAGCCTGCACCCGATGGCCGACAACCACATGCCGAGCTACTTCCTCTTCAACTTCAATGCCACCTACGAGTTCCAGCAGCTGGCATCGCTGAAGGGGCTGCAGCTGTTCGTGCAGATCAACAACGTGTTCAACCGCACACCGCCATTTGGTGTCGGTGGTGGCCTCTTCGGTCCGGGCAACCAGTATGGCGGCACCAACCCCATCTTCTACGACACGCTGGGCCTTTCCTGGCGCGCGGGGTTCCGCCTGAACTTCTGATGCATAGCTCGAGCTGAATCGAAGGGTCTTGCTCATCAAGGCCGCACCTGGGACCAACAGGTGCGGCCTTTTTCTTGCCCGTCACAGCTTCGCAAGGCTCGCTTCGAGCCTCGAAAAGTGCTGATCAGAGCCTCCGGAGTGCCGCCCGTGACATTGGGGATGCGCAATCTGTGCCGTCCCGTCCACGATTGGAGCAATGCTCGTCGCCGTGGAAAAAACGACCGACTTGCTGGATTACCAGATCTTTGCGCGCGTCATCAAGGCCGGGAGCCTCTCGGCGGCGGCGCGCGAGATGCACTCCTCGCCCGCGATGATCTCCAAGCGCGTCACCCGGCTGGAGGACCGCCTGGGAGTTCGTCTCCTGCAGCGCACGACGCGGCGGGTGACGCCGACCGATGTCGGCCAGAGCTTCTATCAGCGCGTCCTGGGCGTGCTGGCTGCCGTGGAGGATGCGGAGAACTTCGCCACGGTCGACTCGGAGCGGCCACGTGGGTTGCTGAAGGTATCGCTACCCACGGCTTTCGGGCGCCTGCACGTAGCGCCGCGTCTGCGGGCATTTCTCGATAGCTACCCCGAGCTGCGACTGCTCGTCGAGCTGAACGATGAGTACGTCGACCTCGTCGCCGGCAGCTTCGACATTGCCGTGCGCATCGGCACCTTGCCAGATTCGAGTCTCGTCGCGCGCCGCCTGGCACCCAATCGGCGCGTGCTGTGCGCCGCCCCCGAGTATTTGGAGCGGCATGGCGAGCCACGCACGCTCGCCGATCTGAGTCACCATCGCCTGCTTGCCGCCGGCCCGCAGATCACCTGGCGGCTCGAGGGACCGGAAGGTCCGGTCTCCTTCAAGCCTCAGAGCCTGCTGCAGACCAACTCCAGCGAGGTGGTTCGCGAGGCCGTCGTCAGCGGACTCGGCATCGGCTTTCGCAGCACGTGGGACGTGAGTGCCGAGCTCAAGCGCGGTGCGCTGCGGCGCGTGATGCCCGCGTACAGTGGTGCGTCCGAGGTTGCGATCTATGCCGTGTACTCCGGCCGGCGCCTGGTGCCCGTGAAGGTGCGCGCTTTCGTCGACTATCTCGCCGGTATCTTCGGTCCCGAGACACCCTACTGGGACCGCGAGATTGGCGCGTCGGTCACGGCAGATTCGCAGCGCACGCCATAACGCCTCTGCTAAACTTCCGCCGCTCGCCCAATCTCGGCGATCGCCCAAGCTCAGAGGGGAGACTCACAAGATGAACCGCTTTTCCAAGTTCGGGCTGGCCGCATTTTGCTCGGTCACCGCGCTCTCGATTGGTATGGCTCAGACCGGCGGCCCGCCCACGCCGGAGCAACAGGCCGAGCAGGCCGTGAAAGTGCGTAAGGCAGTTTTTGACGTCCAGGCATACTCCTTCGGACCCGTGGGCGCGATGCTCAAAGGAGCCCCGTTCGATGCAAAGAAGGCTGAGACGGCCGCCGAGCGCATCGAGTTCACCTCGTCGCTGATCCCAGAGGTGTTCCAGATGGACACCCGCAAGTTCACCGTCATGACCAAAGCGCGCGAGGGCATCTGGACCAACAAGGCGGACTTCGACTCCAAGGCCAAGGCGCTGCACGATGCGGCCGAGGCCCTGGAAGAGGCCGCGAAGGGTGGCGATAAGGGGACGACCCTCAAAGCCGCGGGCGCCGTCGGCAAAGCCTGCGGCAATTGCCACGACGAGTACCGCGAGAAATAGCAACTGAGTGAGCGGGATCGCGCCGGCGTGCTCGCCGGCGCGCCCCGTGATAGCCGCAATCAGATCCTAGTTGAAGCTCGTGGCGTCGGGCGCGACGTGCGGTGCCGCGCTCAATATCCAGTACACGACCCCGCTGCTCGCGAGCACCACAAGCAACGCTTTCCACAGCTCCGAGCTCGCGATCGCCTGGCTTGCGGGCACCGCCTCTGCCGGTTTCCAACCATTCAACATGGCCGGAACAAGGTTCTGCTTCCTGACGAAGGCGTAGAAAGCGATCGCCGTCACGTGCAGCGCGATCGCGACCCAGATCAGGTTGAAGTTCTTGTGGTGCAGGCTCGTCAGGAGCTTCGCGGTCGAGTCGCTCACCGTCGGGTTATACGGCCCCGCCCAGGCAATGTCGTCGGTCGCGAAGAGCCCGGTGCTCACCTGGAAGACGACGAGCGCCAGCATCAGGATCACCATCAGCCCGCCGAGCGGGTTGTGGCCGACGCTGTGAATCACTTCGCCCGTGCCGCTGAGGCTCCGGGCGTAGCGCCAGACCGCCCGTGGGCCGGCGAGGAAGCTGCGAAAGCGCGCATGACGCGGTCCTAGGAAGCCCCACACGAGGCGAAACAGGACCAGCCCCATCATCCAGTAGCCCAGGCGGATGTGCCACTGCATCCAGTTGAATCCCGCCTCCGCCGTCGCCCACGAGGCGAGGATGCTCAGCGCAAAGAGCCAGTGAAAAAGACGCAGCGGGAGGTCCCACACCAGGCGGCGCGTGGGAGCAGGAGCTGCTGCCGGCTGCGCCCCGCTGCTGAGTGCGTCATGCGCCGGCCCCCCTGAGGAGGGAGCAGGCTCCAACTCAGTGCTCATGTCTAAGGCGTCCGGCTGGCCAGATTCGGAGTGCTGCCGGCCGCCAGCTGCTTGAGGAGATCGGCCGTGTCCCCATGCACTTCGACGCTGCCGCCGCGGCCGTGGATCACGCCGTGGCCGAGCGCCGCATCGATGGCCGTGAACCCCTGCGTGTCCTTCTTGAGCGGATCCGCGTGATGAGCCACGAGCGAGCGCACGACATCGTTCCAGCCCCAGGAGGCTGCACCGTGCAAGGCGGTATCGCCGCGTCCATCACCGGCGTTCACGTCCGCGCCGGCTGCAACGAGCAGATCGATCGATGCGATCGCCTCCTGCTGTGTCTTGTACTTGCCGCGCGTGTCGACGTTGGTGGCCCCGAGCCCGGCTGCAGCCATCAATGGAGTGTTACCGAAACGATTGGGCAGGCTGACACTGGCACCGTGCGCCAGCAGCAGCCGCATCGCCGCCGTATCGCCGGCCCGCGCGGCCCGCGCAAGCGGCGTGGTTCCAGTGGTGAGATTCCCATCGCCTCCGCGATCGGCGCCCAGCGAGCGATAGGGCGGAAACAGCTTGAGCTGGGCATTCGGGTTGGCTCCCGCATCGAGCAGCAGCTCGATGAGCTTGAGCGAGGTGGTGCTGTCGAGGGAGATGTGATCGGGGCGGCCGCCATAGGGCAGCGTGTTGAGATCCACCGCGGCATAGAGCGGCGTACGGCCCCAGAAATCCCAAAGATTCGGATTGGCGTGCTGCTTGAGGAGGTACGCCGCGAGGTCGAAATGGAAGTTCTCCGCCGCGATGAGGAGCGGAGTCTCACCATCCGGATCGGTGAGATTCGGGTTCGCGCCGCCCTCGATCAAATACTGTGCGCAAGCGATGCATCCCTGCCGTGCCGCGTAGATGAGCGGCGTGAATCCGCCGGTCGGGCGCCCCTGCACGCGCGGCTCTGCGGTCACCTGGCGCTGCCAGCTGTCGAAAGCCGAGCGCACATTCGGATTGGCCTGGTGGCGGAGGAGCTCGTGCACCATCGCAGCCTGGCCCTGCGCAGCGGCCCAGTGCAAGGCGCTCTGGCCGCGCCACTTCTCGACCGCGTTCACGTTGGCACCGTGATTGATCAACAGCCGGGCCGCAGCGACGTTGTCCGTTCGCGCGATGAGCATCAGAGCCGTCTGACCGTCCGCGTTGGCGGACTGCACGTCCGCACCGGCCCTCAACAGCTTCTCGATCACGGCCGTATCAGCGTAGCCGGCCGCCTCCGACATGGCGCTCGCGCCATACTCGTTCACGAGACGCACGTTCGCACGCGCCTTGAGGAGACGATCGATCAGCGGCACCTCATCATAGTGAACGGCCCACACAAGAGCCGTCGTGCCGTCGCTCGAGCGGGCATTCACGTCAGCGCCGTGCTCGATGAGCTCCAGCGCGCGCTCAACCTGGCGGGACTTCGCGGCCTCGACGAGCGCGGGAGCGGGCTCGCGACTCACCGCGGCAATGGCTGCGGCCGGTGCGCTGCTATCGGCTTCTGCCGCAGGCGGCGCGGCCGGTGACGCACCCATTGCACCGCCCGCGCCCATGACGAGCGCGGCGGCGGCGCAGGTGCGCGCGCTGAAGGACGCGTATGAGCGGCGGCCCACCAATCAGATCTCCGTCAGCTCGGCGGTGCTGTCGCCCACCTTCTCGACGGGCACGCCGGCGCGCTTGAGCAGGGTGACCCACACGTTCGCAAGCGGAGTGTGCTCCGCGTAGCGCAGGTGCTGGCCCCCTTTCAGCTTGCCGCAGGCACCTCCCAGGATCGCCGTGGGCAAGGGGTACTGATCGTGAGCATTACTGTTGCTCATGTTGCTCCCATAGACGACCAGCGCATGATCGAGCAGGGTGCCGTCACCATCCGGAGTGTCCTGCAGACGCTTGAGGAAAGCGGCGATCTTGGTCGAGTGATAGGTCTGGATCTTCACCAGCTTTTCGATCTTGGTGGCATCGCCCTGATGATGCGACACCGGGTGGAACGCATCCGGAACGCCGATGAAGTTGTAGGTCATATTGCTGACCTCGGCCGCCATCATCATGGTCGCGACGCGCGTGAGATTGGCCTGAAAGGCGAGCGCGATCATATCGAGCATGAGTCCCTGCTCCTCGGGGAAGCGCTCGGGAATGCCAATCGGCACGGCGGGCAGCTTCATGCTCGAGAGATCCTGCTGCTCCATCTTCTCGACCCGGCGCTCGATCTCGCGCACGCTCTCCATGTAGTCGCTGAGCACCGCGCGATCCGCGGGGCTCAGGCGCGGTTTGAGAGTGGCGGCATCCTCCGCCACCATATCGAGGATGCTGTCGTACTGGTCGCTGAGTGCCTTGCGCTCCTGCGGCGTGTCGCCGCGGCCGAACAACCGTTGAAAGATGATGCGCGGGTTGTACTCCATGGGCAGCGGCATCGTCGGCGTGCGAAACGCGACCGTCCCCGAATAGCTGCAGCCATAGGCGCGATCACAGGAACCGCCGCCACCGAGCCCTTCGGTCTTCACCTCGAGCGAGGGCAGCGGTGTGTCCTGTCCGATGTGCTGTGCTGCCATCTGGTCGATCGTGACACCGCCGTAGGGATCCTGGGTCTCGCGCGGATGCACGCACGAGAGCCACGTGCCCGGCACGATTGCATGCACGGCCGCACTCTCGGCGGGCTTGTTGCCGAGATTGCTGACGACGATCAGCTGCCTCTTGAAATCCTTGAGCGGCTCCAGGATCGGCGACAGCTCGAAGTCCCGGCCAACCGCCGTCGGCGTCCATTTGTCCATGATGGCACCGTGCGGAAAGTAGATGAAGGCGAGCTTCATGCGCGGGGCCGCGGCGGTGTTCGCGAGCGCAGTGCCCGCCGGGATCATGGCATCGAGGAGCGGCAGGGCGAGCGTGGCCCCCATGCCACGCAATACGGTCCTGCGGGACAGATGCCGTTTGGTGATGAACATGGCTAGGGTTCCTCAGTGCGTGCGGCCGGGTGATTGCACATTGGCCGCTTGCGTGGTCAGCACTCCCGGCTGTGCCTCGCCGCCCGGCGGCATGCGTTTCATCTGGAACTGCGGGCTCTCGACGACCCCGAGCACGATGGCCGAGAAGCGATCGTTGTCGCGGTCTGCGTTGCGGACGATCGCGCGCACTGTGGGCATGTCGTGATAGTCGAGCGTGCGCCCGAGCGCGTAGGTCATGAGCTTCTCGGTGAGTGTCTGCACGAACTGATCCGGGTTTCTCATGAGGGCCTTGCGCAACTGATCGGGTCCGCTCACCTTGGTCCCGTCGGCGAGCTCTCCGGAGGCATCGATCGCCAAGCCCGCATCGCGATCCTTGCTCTGCCAGCCGCCCATGGCATCGAAGTTCTCGAGCGACATGCCGATCGGATCCATGAGGCCGTGGCAGGCGTTGCAGGAGGGCTTCTGGCGATGCATCTCCATGCGCTCGCGGATGGTGAGCTGCTTGGTGCCGGGGACGTTCTCCTTCAACGGCGGGATCGCGGGCGGCGGTGCATGGGGAGGCGTGCCGGTGAGCACGTCGAGCACCCACGCGCCGCGCAGGACCGGTGCCGTGCGGTTGGCGTAGGAAGTTCCCATGAGAAGCGCACCCTTGCCGAGCAGTCCCCAGCGACGCGAGTCACTGAGCTGCACACGCCGGAACTGGGCGCCGCGAACGTTTGCAATCCCGTACTGCAGAGCGAGGCGCTCGTTGACGAACGTCCAGTCGGCGCTCATCAGCTCGCGCACGTCGCGATCCTCGAGCAGCACGCTGCCGAGAAACAGCTCCATCTCGGTGCGATAGGCCGAGCGCAGATCCTCATCGAATTCCGGGTAGGCGACGGGATCGGGCTCGACCTTGTCCATGCTGTCGACTTCGAGCCATTGAAAGGCGAAATTCGTCACGAGCGATGCAGCGCGCGGGTCGGCGAGCATGCGCTTCACCTGCCTCTCGAGCACCTGCGGAGCGTGCAGCCCTCCGTGGGCCGCAAGATCGAGCAGCGCATCATCAGGCCCCTCGCTCCAGAGGAAAAAGGAGAGCCGCGAGGCCAGATCCAGATCGCTCACGCGATAGATGGTCCCCACCTTGACCTCGGGCGGCGTGAACTCCGTGCGATAGAGGAACTTGGGACTGCAGAGGATCGCGACGATGGCGTTCTCGATCCCCGCATCGAAGCTGCCGCGCTCGCGGCCCTGCTCGTAGAAGCGCAGCGGCGCGGCCAGATCGGCATCGGTCACCGGTCGGCGGTAGGCCGAGCGCGCAATGCGGCCGAGGATTTGCCGCGCGCACGGCCGTTCCTCACTGGCGTTCGCTGGCCTGCAGCTAAAGATCCTCTGCCGGCTCGGCGTCTCGCTCACCCCGCTCGCATTGTAGGGCCCGGTGATCTGCAAGCCGGCGATGCGAGGAATCCGGTCCGGGCCACCGCGTGGGTTGAAGGGCTGCAGCCAGTCATCCGACTCGGCATGGCTGCGCGCGATGAAAGTGGCGGCTACCTCGTGCGGCCCGGCGGGCACGTGCACGCGAATGTGCTCGAAGCGACTCTTCATTTCCTTCGTCGCCTCATTCGGGTGCTGGTCGGCTGCCCGGAGATCCTTGTCGCCGCCGATCGAGCGCTCGAACACCTTCTGTCCGTCGACGCTCAGCACCACCTCATGCGGGAAATCGAGGCCGATCAGGTAGCCGATGCCGGTGAACACAGCGAGGTCGAAATCGTAGTCACCGTCCGCGGGGAAATCGTGCGTGATCACCATGCCGCCGCGAGTGCCGAGCGGCAGCCCTTCGATGTGGAAGGCCTGGTCCTCCTTGCCGGCGCGGTACACGGCGATCGCCTTGCTCGCATGCGGATTGCCGATCGCAAGCGCAGCCACCGTGCGCGCGGCGGAGATGTATTGATCGAGGAAGGTCGGCGAGACCTTGAGCACGTCCGCGATGTTGTCGAAATCATCGCTCTTGGTCTCCCTCGGCAGCAGCTGGGCCGCATCCACCTTCACATCGAGGATCTGCTCGACCGAGCGCACGTACTCGGTACGGTTGAGGCGGTGCAGACTCACATAGCCCGGGTCCGGGTGGGCATTGCCCGCCGCATCCAGGTGCTGCTCCATCCATGACACGAACGCCGTGATCGTTGCCTGGTCGGGTTGCTTCTGCCCGGGCGGCGGCATGAGTCGACCGCTCAACTTGGTGACCGCCGCCTCCCACACCTTGGCATCGCTTGGAATCTCCTGCGGCTGCATCGTTTCAAACGCGACGCCGCCGGTCCAATCAGTGACGTTGTGACACTTCTCGCAGTAGTCGTGCAGCATGGGCCAGTATTTCCTGGCCTCCTCGTCCGTCGCCGCGCCAGGCGCCAGAGTCCCCGGGCTGTTCTGCTCGGGGTTGGGAGTCAGCGCAGCAACCGAAGTGGCGCCCGGCTCGGGACTCGGCGAGTCGGCCGCCGCCGCGGCCGCCAGCGTCAGAGCGGCGCAGCTCAAAATCCATGCGACGCGGCGCCCCACTAGACCACTCCGCGCAATTCGCGCACGTGAGCATAGAGCCCGCGATAGACACTCGCGATGAATTGGTCGGGCTTGCCCCAGCGCGCATCGAACTTGTGCGTGGGATCGGCCGCAATCATGTCGTCAGCCCCGTAACCCTTGCGCATCAGCTGCCACAGATCCTCCTTGAGCGTCGTGAGCATCTCGTGCTCGGCCGCGAGATCCGCCCGTGTCTGCACAGGGCCGACGCCGGGAACGATGCGGGTCTTGTCGTCCGTGATGCTCAAGAGCTTCTGCGTGGCATCCGCCATGCCGCCGATCCAGCCACCGGTCGAGTAGTCGAGGATCGGATAGCTGCCGGGCACCGCGAGCACGCAGCCCGCGAGCAGCACGTTCTGCTTGCGGAAGTACACATAGATGTCCCCGTCGGTGTGCGCCTGCGGAAGGTAGCCGTATTCGATCGACTCGCCGCCAAAGCTGAGGCTGCCCGAGGTATAGAACGTCTGCGTGGGCCAGGCCTGCGCGGGACGAGGTGCATAGCTGCGGTTTTGCCACTCGACGAAGATCGGGGTGCCGAGCCACAGCCGGGTGTTCTCGTGCGCGATGATCTGTGCGCCCGCCTGGCGCACGAGCTCATTGCCCCCGGTGTGGTCCCAGTGCCAATGAGTGTTGAAGACGGTATGCACGTGGCGCCCACCGGGCAGTGCTGCGAGGGCTTTGAGCAAATCGTGCGCACGCTCGGAGGAGCCGCAGTCGACGAGCAGGACACCTTCGGGAGCGCTCAGGGCAGCCACGTTGCCGCCTGCGCCCGTGATGATGACCAGGTCATCGCTCAAGCGGGTGAGCGCGAGCGGCTCCGGACGACCGCCGGCCAGCACCCGCCCGGAGCCCCATGGACAGACGGCGAGGCCCGCGGTTCCCACCGCCAAGGTCTTGAGAAAATGCCTCCGTCCCGTCACGCCCCTAAGTCCTTCCGTTGCACTGATAACCCCTTGAGTCAGACAGGGTTCCTGCCTCTCGCGCGGTACGGCTAACACATGTGCCGGAGAGGGTCAACGCGCCAGTCGCGGGCCGTCGATGGCGGAGTATCAAGTGCATCCACGACAGTATGGAAAACAGCCGCCGCCCGGGCGCGTCGGACCCGAATTGCGAGCGCCCGGATTATAGGCTTCGCTAAGATGGCGGGCGCGTGCGGCCGGGCCACGCGAGCTCCGCCGCGTACTGAGCTTTGACAGGCGCGACCAGGTGAGCCCGGTGACCCGGGGGTAGCCTCGACGCGAGCGAGGCCGATCGTGAGAGGCGCGGCTGCGGTGAGGGAAGGGTGATGTCGGGAAGTGCGGCCAGCGTCACCGAGTCGGGCATCTCGCTCTCACAGTGGCGCGTCATCATCCTCGCCAGCCTGGGCGGTGCGCTCGAGTTCTACGACTTCGTCGTCTACAGCACCTTTGCGCAGTACATCGGGAACGCCTTCTTCCCCGCCTCCGACGCGCTCATCACGACGATGCGGTCCTTCACGGTCTTCGCCGTGGGCTACCTGGCGCGCCCCGTGGGCGGCCTGGTCCTCAGCCATTTCGGAGACCGCTACGGACGGCGACGCGTCTTCATCCTGGCGATGCTGCTGATGTCGAGCGCGACGGTCAGCATGGGACTTCTTCCCTCGTACACGCGCTGGGGCATGGCTGCACCCGTCTGCATGGTGCTGTTGCGACTGGTGCAGGGCTTCTCTCTGGGCGGCGAGCTGCCCGGGGCGATCACCTACGTCACGGAAACCGCGCCGCGCCGCGCCGGGTTCTCCTCGGGATTCATCTTTTTCTGCGTGAACACGGGCGTCGCCGTTGCCTCGCTTCTCAGCCTCATCGTGCACAAGACACTCGCGCCCGAGCAGATGAACGCGTGGGGATGGCGTATCGGCTTCCTGTTCGGCGGCCTGCTCGGGTTCGTGACCTTCTGGTTGCGGCTGTCCCTATCGGAGACCGAAGAGTTCAAGAGAATGCGGCATGCCGCGGCCAAGCGGCCGTTCCTCGAGCTGATGCGCACTTCGCCCGCTTCGGTGGCGGTCGCCATCGGCTGCATGACGGCCACCGCCGGCTTCAACGGACTGCTGTTTGCCATGCCGGCGTTCATGCCGACCGTGATGGGCTATACGCCCCTCGCTGCGATCGAGGCGCAGAACGTGGGACTGCTCGTGCTGTCGTTCGGGCTCTTAAGCGCCGCTTGGCTCGGAGACCGGATTCCGCGGCGCTGGATACTCGCGACGGGCTCGGTGCTGCTCGCCGCTTTCGCCTTTCCCTTCTTCAATGCGCTGCAGGCGCACGTAGCAAGCCTGCTGCTGCTGTTCGCCGGCGCAGGAGTCGCCGCCTCCTGCTGTAACGGACCCATGAGCGGCATCGTCGCCGACCTCTTTCCCACGCGCGTGCGCTTCAGCGGCATCGCGATCTCCTTCAATCTCGCATTTTCCATATTCAGCGGTACGGCTCCGCTTGCGGCTACCTTGCTGGTCGCGGCAACCGGCTCCCCCTCGGGGCCCGCCTATTTCATGGTCGGCTGTGCCTTGCTCACCCTCGCCGCCACGCTCGTCGTGAAGCGCTACGAGGGCCGCATCCTGGATGAGCACCCGGCCCGCGCGTCCGTGCCAGATCCGTCCTCTTTTCCTGCACAATGAAGCTCCTGTGGTCGCGCCGCCCTGGGCGGCCCGGGCCACGGCAGGCATAGTGACGCCGTAGGTTGATGGTTGGCAGAGGAAAGACTTATGTCCAGCGTTGCAGTCGGTGATGCGCAGCCGCCCCTGCCTCAGGGGGTCGCGATTCAGCATCCGCTCGGACCGCGCTTCGGCGAGATCCTCACTCCGCAGGCGCTCGAGTTTTTGGCGGCGCTGCACCGGCGTTTCGACCCACGCCGCGCGCAGATCCTGCACGCCCGCGCAGGCCGTCAGGCGCGTTACAGCGCCGGCGAGCTGCCCGACTTTCTCCGAGAAACGCGCGAAGTACGCCAAGCGGAATGGAAGGTGAGCCCCATTCCCGCGGATCTCATCGACCGCCGCGTCGAGATCACCGGGCCGGTCGACCGCAAGATGATCATCAACGCGCTCAACTCCGGCGCCAAGGTCTTCATGGCGGACTTCGAGGATGCGAACTCCCCGACGTGGCAGAACAATCTCGAAGGACAGATCAATCTTCGCGATCGCTGGCATGGCACGTTCGAGCATACCGACGCTGCCACAGGCAAGCGCTACACGCTCGGGCCCCAACCCGCCGTGCTCCTCGTGCGGCCGCGGGGCTGGCATCTTCCGGAGACCGGTATCAGCGTCGACGGCGCCCCGATGTCAGGGGCGCTGTTCGACTTCGGCCTGTACTTCTTCCACAACGTGCACGCGCTGCTCGCTCAGCGCACGGGGCCGTACTTCTATCTCCCAAAGCTCGAGAGTCACCAGGAGGCGCGGCTTTGGAACAGCGTCTTCGTGTTCGCGCAGGAGTGGCTGGGCCTGCCGAGCGGCACCATCAAGGCGACGGTGCTCATCGAAACGCTCCCCGCCGCCTTCGAGATGGACGAGATCCTCTACGAGCTGCGCGAGCACATCGTCGGGCTCAACTGCGGGCGCTGGGACTACATGTTCTCGTTCATCAAGAAGCTGCGCGCGAACCCCGCCTACATCCTGCCCGATCGCTCGCAAGTGGTCATGGGCAAGGCATTCCTACGCGCCTATTCGCTGCTGCTCATCAAGACGTGTCATCGGCGCGGCGCGTTCGCGATGGGCGGCATGGCCGCGCAGATCCCCAACCGCAAGGATGCGGCCGCGAATGCCGCGGCGCTCGAGCGCGTCCGCGCCGACAAAGAGCGCGAGGCGACCGACGGACACGATGGCACCTGGGTGGCGCACCCCGACCTGGTGCCCGTCGCGCAGGAGGTGTTCGACCGTTTGATGCCCGGTGCCAATCAGCTGCAGCGGCTGCGCGAGGATGTGCACGTGGGTCAGAAGGAGCTGCTCGAAGTGCATTCGGGAACGCGCACCGAGGCGGGCCTGCGCGAGAACATCCGGGTGGGCGTGCAGTATCTCGAGGCCTGGCTGCGCGGCAAGGGCGCCGTGCCGCTCTACAACCTCATGGAGGATGCGGCCACGGCGGAGATCAGCCGGGCGCAGGTGTGGCAATGGGTGCATTACGGCATCACGCTCGCGGAAGGTACGCAGGCGACCCCGGGCCTGCTCGAGCGCTTGATCACCGAGGAGATGGCCCGGGTACGCGGCGAGGTCGGCGCGGAAGCCTTCGATGGCGGGCGCTTCGCGGATGCCGTGCGTCTGTTTCGTGATCTGTCCGTCGCGCCCGACTTCGAGGAGTTCCTGACCCTGCCGGGATTCCGTTTGCTGCGCGAAGGCGAGTTCGTCGGCCGGCAGAGCTCGCGCGGGAGCGGGCGTCGTTGAAGACCGATGCCGCGATCGCGGAGATCCTGAAGCGCGAGGGAATCGACGTGCTGTTCGGCTATCCGCGCAACCGCCTGCTCGAGGCCGCCGCGAGCGCCGATATCCGCACGGTCATCGTGCGCCAGGAGCGCACCGGATTGCACATGGCGGATGCGGTCTCACGGCTCACGCGCGGGCGCAAGCTCGGTGCGTTCTGCATGCAGCACGGTCCGGGTGCGGAGAATGCCTATGGCGCGGTGGCGCAGGCCTACTCGGAGTCCGTGCCGGTGCTCGTGCTGCCACAGGGCTATGCGCGCCGGCTCGCGCATGTGGCGCACAATTTCAACTCCACACGCGAGATGGCGGGGATCGCGAAGTCCACCGAGCCCGTGACCTCCGGTGCGGAGGTACCGCATATTTTTCGGCGCGCGTTCACCCAGCTGCGTAACGGGCGCCTGCAGCCCGTGGTAGTGGAGATTCCGCACGATGCATTCGCGGACGAGGTGCCCGAGCCTCTCGCCTACTCTGCGGTGGTGCGCACGCGCTTCGCACCGGACCCGGCCGATGTCGCCAAGGTCGCCGAGGTCCTGACGAAGGCCGAGCGGCCGGTCATCTACGCCGGTCAGGGCGTGCACTGGGCCGACGCATACCGCGAGCTGCAGGAGCTGGCCGAACTGCTGGCGATTCCTGTGTGCACCAGCCTTCCGGGCAAGAGCTGCTTCGACGAGCGGCATGCGCTCTCGCTGGGGTCTGGCGGTGCGGCCTATCCGGCGACGGTGCCGCACTTCCTGCGCCAGGCGGATGTGATCCTCGGCATCGGCTGCAGCTTCTCCGAGACGGCCTTCGGCATCGCCATGCCGACGGGCAAGACTGTGATTCATGCAACGCTCGATCCGCTCGATGTGAACAAGTGCATCCCGGTGCAGCATGCGCTCATCGGCGATGCGCAGCTCACACTGCGTGCGCTGCTCGATGCCTGCCGTCGCCGGCAGAGCACGCCACGCGATGCCACACGCACCGCCTCGGAGATCGAGCGCGTACACGCGGCGTGGCTCAACGAATGGCTGCCGCGCCTGCAGTCCAATGAAACGCCGTTGAGCCCCTATCGCGTGCTCTGGGAGCTGCAGCGCACCGTCGATGTGGCGCACACCATCATCACGCACGATGCGGGCAGCCCTCGCGATCAGCTCTCACCGTTCTGGCGCACGGTGCGGCCGCTCACCTACATCGGCTGGGGCAAGACGACGCAGCTCGGGTATGGCCTCGGGCTCGCGCTTGGCGCCAAGCTCGTACACCCGGATAAGCTCTGCGTCAATGTTTGGGGAGATGCCGCAATCGGCTTCACGGGCATGGATTTCGAGACGGCCGTGCGGGAGCGGCTGCCGATTCTTTCGATCCTGCTCAACAACTTCTCCATGGCGATCGAGCTGCCGGTGATGCCCCAGGCGACGAAGAAATATCGCGCGACGGACATCTCCGGCGATTACGCGGCCATGGCACGCGCCTTTGGCGGCTACGGCGAGCGTGTGACCGAACCCGCCGAGATCGCCCCTGCCATTCGGCGCGGCATCGAACAGACTCAGGCCGGCAAGCCCGCCCTCCTCGAGTTCATCACGGCGCAGGAGACGCGCGTTTCCCGCAACTGAGGATGCAGCTCGAGATGCTGAACCTGGCAAGCAGCCTACGCCGCGCACGTCCGAGTGCGCTCGTCGTGCTGCTCATGCTCGCAAGCGCACAGGCGTCCGAGCCGGGCGCGCAGGCGCCCCCGCCCATCAAGCCCGCGCCGGCCTTCTCGCGCCAGCAGCTGCTGGCCGCGCCGACGGGCGGCTGGATCACCAACGGCGGCAACATCTTCAATCAGCGCTACTCCCCGCTCACGCAGATCAACCGCGACAACGTCAAGGGTCTCAAGGCCGAATGGCGCACCCATCTCGAGGGCTCGGGAGTGGGGCCGCAGTTCTCGGGCGAGGCACAACCGCTCTTCTATGAGGGTGTGATCTACATCATCACGGGCGCGGACGATGTCTTCGCACTCGATGTGGACAGCGGTGAGATTCTCTGGAGCTATCAGGCGAAGCTCGATCCCGCACGCGTGAAGGTGTGCTGCGGCTGGGTGTCGCGCGGTGTCGGGCTCGGCGATGGCAAGGTGTTCGTCGGACGGCTCGACGCGCAGCTCGTCGCGCTCGATCAGCGCACCGGGAAGCTCCTCTGGTCCGTGCAAGCCGAGGATCCGCTGCACGGCTATGCGCTGGTGACCGCCCCGCTCTACTACGAGGGCATGGTGATCACCGGATTTGCGGGCGGTGACATGGGTATCCGCGGGAAGGTCCGCGCCTACGACTCGCGCACCGGCAAACTGCTCTGGACCTTCAACACGATACCCGGACCGGGAGAGTTCGGCAGCAGTAGCTGGCCGCAGAACAACGACTACTGGAAGTACGGCGGCGCACCGGTGTGGCAAACGCCGGCGATCGATCCGCAGCTGGGACTATTGTATTTCTCGACGGGAAATGCGGGTCCGAACTACGGCGGGGGAGCGCGCGCCGGGGACAATCTCTTCACGAGCTCGATCGTCGCGATCGATGTGAAGAGCGGCAAATACCACTGGCACTTCCAGCAGGTCCATCACGACATCTGGGACTACGACTCGCCCAATCCGGTGGTGCTGTTCGATGCCGTGTACGATGGCAAGCTGCGCAAAGGACTCGCGGAGATCTCAAAGACAGGCTGGGTCTACCTGCTCGATCGCGAGACTGGCAAGCCTCTCATCGGCATCGAGGAGCGGCCCGTGCCTCAGGAGCCACGCCAGCGCACGGCGGCGACACAGCCCTATCCGGTCGGCGATCCGCTCTTCCCACAATCGGTCGACATCGCTCCGGAGGGCTTCGAGCTCGTGAATGGCGGCCGCATCTTTACGCCCTTCTGGGACAAGCCGGTCGTGTATCGACCCCAGATGGCCGTCAACTGGCCTCCGAGCTCCTACGACCCGGATACCAATTACTTCTACGTGTGCGGCATCGACAATCTCGCCACCTCCTCACACGATGCCAAGCCGTTCTCGCCCCCGAAGTACGAGGGCATGTGGATGCAGAACGGGCCGATCGCATTCACCGGCGTGGCCGGACGCGGGATTTTCGCCGCCTACGATCTGAAGACGAACCGCATCGTCTGGGAGCAGCAGTGGCCGCAGGCGTGCCTGAGCGGCTCCATCGTCACTCGCGGGGGCCTGGTGTTCACTGGGCGCAGCGACGGCAGGTTGACGGCGCTCGACAAGACGAACGGCCGCAAGCTCTGGGAATTCGGAACCGACGCCGGCGTGAACGCAACCGCGAGCACCTTCGAGTACCGTGGCCGGCAGTACGTTGCGATGCTCTCCGCCGGCACGCTCTTTGGCGGCAAGAAGGGCGACAGTGTCTGGTTGCTGTCACTTGCCGGCAAGATCGAATCGCTGCCCATCGCACTGCCCCAACGCCGCTTCGCAGGCGCCGGCACCGCGGCGGCCCAGGAACCGATCGTCTACGCGCCGGGGGAGCCCGACCTCGCCAACGGCAAGGTGCTCTATCAGCGCTTCTGCGTCGCGTGCCATGGCACGGAGGGTCTGGGAGGCCACGGCGGGGGCCTCCCGCTCGGCAATGCCGCCAAGGACGAAAAGGTGATCATCGCCACGGCCACCATCGGCAAGAACCAGAACATGCCCCCGTTCGGTGGGGCCTTGAAGCCCGAGGAGCTGCGTGACGTCGCCGGTTACATCTCGCGGCAGCTCTTCGGATCGTCCTCCGTGAAGGCCGCGGCGCGGCAAGGACCCGGTTGAGCCTCGAGAGGCGCTCGCACTATTTGTTCCAATCTTCGCGGGCGCGCGCCTGCAGGTAGGCGCTGATGTTCTGGGCATCCTTCTCCGTGACCTGATCGGAGAAGTTGGCCATGCCCTTCGCGGCGCGGGCACCTTTGAGCACAATTTCCATGAAATCCTTGCGCGTCTCGGGCGTCATGTGGCGCAGATCGGGGATGGCATTGACGCTGATGGCATCGCGCCCGTGGCATTGAGCGCACACGCGATGATAGGCGGCGCCCCCCGCCTTCACGTCCTCCTCGCTGGCGCTGATGAAGAAGGGCGGTGGCGCAATCTCGGGCCGCTGCGGAATCGGCGGCAGCTGCTGCGCGCCGTTCAGCTTGAATGACAACACGCGCGCATCCGAGCGCGCATTCGGATTACCGCGCGCCTGACCAAAGCTCGCGCCGCCTGCTTCCACGGCGATGTATTGCTCGCCAGCGACGCTGTAGCTGATCGGACCTGCCATCGGCACGGTCTGCACCGCCCGTTCCCAGAGCTTCTTGCCGTCGCTCGCGCGATAGATGACGAGGTTCTGGTCACTCGTACCCTCGACGACGAGATTGCCCGCCGTGGTCAGTGTGCCGCCGTTGCCGCCCTTGTCGTACGTGACTCGCCAGGCCTCCTTCTGGCGCACCGGATCCCAGGCGAGCAGGTAGCCGTCGATCTTCTGCGCCGCAGCCTGCTGGCGGATGGCGGCATTCTTCGGCGAAGCGGCTGCGTTGGTGCCCCAGCTCATGCGGAACTTGTGCGGCTGATAGTCCTCCTCGATCTCGTAGGCGTAGAGGTTTCGCAGCACGGGAAAATACACAAGTCCGGTGAGCGGGTTGTAAGACATCGGCTGCCAGCTGTGGGCGGCCACGGCATTGGGCGTGATGAGCCGCGGCTCGTTGTCGTAGTTTGCGTTCGGTAGCAGCACGGGACGCCCGCTCTTCAGATCGATATGGTCCGCCCAGGTGTTGTGATCCACGAACTTCGCCGCCGAGATCACTTTGCCGTTGAGGCGATCGATGACATAGAAGAAGCCCTGCTTCGGGGCTTGCATGATCACCTTGCGTCGGTGTCCGTGCAGGGTGAGGTCGGCCAGGATCAGTGGCTGGGTCACATCGAAGTCCCAGCTCTCGCCCGGAACCATCTGGTAATGCCAGAGGTAGGCACCGGTGTCGGCATTGAGTGCGATGATCGAGGCGAGGAAGAGATTGTCCCCTTTGCCCTCGCTGCGCAGCTTGAGCGGCCAGGGCGAGCCGTTGCCGGTGCCGAAGTAGACGCGCTTGAGCTCGGGATCGTAGACGATGGAGTCCCACACTGCCCCGCCGCCCCCCTGCTTCCACCACTGACCGCTCCAGGTCTTTGCGGCCTTGGCCAGGAGCGGATTCTCGAAGCCTGCGGCGGGATTGCCGGGCGCCGTCCAGAAGCGCCAGATGAGCTTGCCGGTATTCACGTCATAGGCCGAGACATAGCCGCGCACGCCGAGCTCGACCCCTGCGTTACCGATGATCACCTTGCCGTTGAAGACGCGCGGCGCGCCCGTGATCGAGTAAGGCCAGTTCTTGTTGTCCACCGTCAGTGTCGACCACAGAGGCGTTCCGGTGCGCGCATCGAGTGCGATGAGCCGTCCGTCGAGCGTTGCGATAATGACTTTGCCCTGCCACACCGCGGGGCCGCGGTTCACCACATCGCAGCAGACGAAGCGGCCCCACTCCGGAGGCACCTTGGGATCGAAGCGCCACAGCTCCTTGCCGGTGCGGGCATCCAGCGCGACGGCGACGCTCCATGCCGAGGTGCCATACATCACGCCGTCGACGACGAGCGGAGTGCCCTCGATACCGCGCAACGTGTTGAGATCGTAGTACCAGGCAAGGCCCAGGCTGGCGACGTTGTGCTCGTCGATCTGTTTGAGAGGGCTGAAGCGCTGCTCGGAATAGGTGCGCCCGGTGCTCAGCCAGTTGCCCGGTTCACGGTCGGCACGAATGATCCGTTGCGTGTCGACGGCTGCGGCCGGGCGCTCGAGCTCGCTCGCCGGCGAAAGCGGCAGGCCGTCGCTGTCCGCAGCGACCGGGCCTGTGCCGATCAGCGCGAAGGTTGCTGCCAGCCCGCCCAGGCCGCGGGCCGTCGCGTTCGGACTCACGTGCTCGACTCCCCGTGGGAACCGCGGCGGATCCGCCGTCAGTTGATGAGCGCCTGTCCGACGCCCTTCTGTTGTCGCGACAGATCGCCCGCGAACTCGAGCGGCGGATGGCCGGTCGATGCGACGATGAGATCGGTCAGCAATTTGATCGTGGATTCTCGGCGCGGCGGCTGGGGCTCGAGGAACGCACGCTCGTAGTGTCCCGCGGCGTAATCGATCGGGCGCAGCCCCTTGTTGTCCGTCGCCTGCAGCTCTGCGCCATCCGCCACGAGCAGCTTCACCGTGTCATCCCAGCCATGCTTGGCGGCACTGTGAAGCGCAGTGAGTCCCGCGCGGTCGTGGGCGTTGATGTTCGCTCCTGCAAGCTGCAGGATGCGCACGCACTCGGCCGCTTCCTGGTCGGTCTTGTAGCGTCCCCGCGTGGGATTGAAGCTGTGGCCCGTGCCGGCTGCCGCCATGAGTGGCGTCACACCCTCGGCGTTGGGCAACTCCACCATGGCGTGATACTTCAATAGCAGTTGTACCGCTGCGCTATCCCCCACCTTGGCCGCCAGCAACAGTGGGGTGGCACCCGTCGAGAGCACTTGATCTCCGCCACGGTCGAAGACGCCGTTGCGATAGGGCGGCCGCAGCTTGAGTTGCGCGTTGGGGTTGGCACGTCTCGCGAGCAGCAGCTCCGCGACTTGCAGGCCCGTCGTGTTGTCCTCGGAGGGTAGATCGGGGCGACCTCCGGTCGGCAGGGTATTCATGTCGATCGCCACGAAGAGCGGGGTCTGCCCAAAGAAGTCCCAGCGATTCACGTCCGCGCCCGCCGCTATGAGCACCGTCGCGAGATTGAAGTGCATGTTCATCAACGTGACGACCAGAGGCGTGGTGTCGTCCGGATCGAGTGCGTTGATGTCCGCGTGGCCCTTGAGCAGATACTTCACGCACTCGACGCAGCCCTCACGCGCCGCATAGTGCAGCGGTGTGAAGCGGCCGTGGTACATGATCTTCGGCCGTCCCTCGGCGGTGACCCGCCGCTGCCAATCACGCACCGCCGAGTGGGCATTCACCTGCGCGCCCTGTGAGATCAGAAATTTCACCATCTCGGGCTGGCTCTGCGCGGCGGCCCACATGAGGGCGGACTGTCCGCCCCAGCGCTCGGTGGCATTGACCTTGGCGCCGTGGCGCAGCAGCAGCTTCGCGGCGTCCACGTTGCCCGTGCGCGCCACGACCATCAGGGGTGTTTGACCCTCGGAGTTGGGCTGATCCGCCGCGGCTCCTGCCTTGAGGAGGGCCTCGAGAATCGCGGTATTCGCCTCGACGGCAGCCTCCTGCATCGGGGAGGAGCCATAGTCGTTCACCGCCTTCGGATCCGCGCCGGCGGCGAGCAGACGGCGCACGAGTTCGAGATCGCCGTTGTGAGCGGCCCAGTGCAGCGCCGTGGTGCCGTCAGACCTGCGCGCACGCGCATCGGCACGTTGGGCGAGAAGGGCGAGCGCGGCCTCGTGATTCTTGGTCCGGGCGGCCTCGATCAGTGCCGCCCCCGGATCGTCCGCGCGGGCGGTGCCGACGAGCGACAGGCAGAGCGCGCCGCCCAAGAGCAGTCCGGCGAGTGCCGCGCGTCCCCACCTGGCGGCGAGAGGCGATGCGCTGGCCATGCTTCAGATCTCTGTCAGCTGACCGGTACTGATTCCCTGGTTCGCCGCGGGAATACCCGCGCGGTTGAGCAGCGTGAGCAGCAGATTGGCATGCGGGGTGTCCTGCGGGTAGTGCAGGTGCTGGCCGCCCTTCAGCTGCCCGCAACCGCGCCCGAGCACGGCCGAGGGCAGCGGATCATTGTTGTGCAGATCGCTGTTGCTCATGTTGCTGCCGTACAGAATGATCGCGTGGTCGAGCAGCGTGCCGTCGCCGTCCTTCGTGGTTGAGAGGCGTTTGACGAAGCGCGCGAAGGCCTCGGTGTGCCAGTTCTGGATGCGGGTGAGCTTCTCGAGCTTCACCGGGTCGTTCTGGTGGTGCGAGAGCGGATGGAACGCATCCGTGATCTGCAGCTGCGGATAGGTGCGCATGCTGACTTCCTTGGCGATCATGAACGCGGCGACACGCGTGACGTTCGCCTGCCAGGCGAGCGCAATCATGTCGAACATCGTGTCGAGCATCTTGCCGAAGTCCTGCGGCACTCCGGCCGGCGCATCCGGCAGCGTGATGCCCGAGGCAAGCTTGGCTTGCATCTTCTGCACCCGCCGCTCGATCTCCCGCACGGAGTCGAGATAGTCGCTCACCATGCGCCGGTCCGAGGGTCCCAGGTCGCGCTGCAGATCGTTGGCGCTGGCCTTGACGAGATCGAGAATGCTCCCGGTCTCGTTCATGACGGCGGTGCGCTCCGAGGCCGTGTCGCCCTGACCGAAGAGCTGCGCAAAAACCTTGCGCGGGTCGTTCTCCATCGGCAACGGTTGCGTGGGCGTGCGGAAAGATATGGTTCCTGAGTATGAGCACCCGAATGCGGGATCACAGGCTCCGCCGCCCCCCTCGCCCGCGAGCTCGATCGAAGGCAGCGGCGTGTCTTGCGACAGATGCTGAGCGGCAACCTGATCGGCCGAGGTGCACACGTTCGGTTGCTGGCTGACCGGTGGAGGCGCACATGTGAGCCAAGTTCCGGCAATGATGGCGTGCGGGCTGGGGCTCTCCCCGGCCTTGTTGCGCAGCCCGCTGACGATCGTCAGGTGCGAGCGGAACGGCTCGAGCGGCTTGAGGATCGGCGAGATCTCGAAGCTCGTGCCGGTCGCCTCGGGCGACCAGTTCTTCATCACGGCGCCGTGCGGAAAGTAGACGAAGCCCATGTAGGGCTTTGGCGCGGCGGCCGTGGCCGCCAGCACCGTGCTCGCCGGAATCATCGCATCGAGCAACGGTAGGCCAATGGTCGCGCCGACACCGCGCAGCACGGCACGGCGTGAGAGATGCTTCTTGGTGATGAACACGGTCAGTTACTCCTTGCGGCGGTGCGGCGTCCCGACTGTGACGGGAGCAGTGCCGCCTGCTTCACCGGCGGCGCGTCGACCTTGGGCGCCGAGCGCATCTGGAACTCGGGGCTCTGCACGATGCCCAGAACCAACGACGAGAAGCGGTAATCCTCGTGCGCGCTCGCGCGCACGATGGCGCGCACTTCCGGCATATCGGTGTAGCTGAGCGTGCGTCCGAGAGCGTAGGTCATCAGCTTCTCGGTCAGCGTCTGCACGAACTGATCCGGCCTGCGCAGCAGCGCGTTGCGCACATCGTCCGGCCCGTTCACCTTGCTGCCGTCAGGCAGCACGCCGGAGGCATCGATCGCCGTCTGCGCGATGCGGTCCTTGGCCCGCCAGCGGCCGACGGCGTCGAAGTTCTCGAAGGCGAGACCGAGCGGATCGAGCACTCCGTGGCAGGCGAAGCAGCTCTTCTTGCTGCGGTGGAGCGCCATCGCTTCGCGCACGGTGTGCGGCTTCTCGCCGGCCTTGTTCTCGTGCAGCGAGGGCACCGCAGGCGGCGGTGCGGCCGGAGGCGTGCCGGTGATGCGATCCAGGATCCACTCGCCGCGCAGCACAGGTGCCGTGCGGTTCGGGTACGAGGTGCCCATGAGGAACGCGCCCTTGCCGAGCAGGCCGAAGCGATGCGAGTCGGTCAATGTCACGCGCCGGAAGCGGTCGCCACGCACGTCGTTGATGCCGTAGAGCAGCGCCAGGCGCTCGTTGAGGAAGGTGTAGTTCGCGGTCAGCAGGTCAAGGACGTTGTGGTCCTCGCGAAAGATGCTGTCGACGAACATCCGCATCTCGGTCCGGAAATCATCCCGCGGATCGGACACGTAGGGAAAGATGTTTGGATCGGGCTTGATCTCGGCGAGCCTGCCAACGTTGAGCCACTGAAAGGCGAAATTGGACGCGAGCGTCTCCGAGCGCGGATCCGCCAGCATGCGGCGCACTTCCCTCGTGAGCACCTGCGGGTCGTGCAGCTGCTTCTGCGCGGCGAGTCTCAGCAGCTCATCGTCCGGAACGCTGCTCCAGAGAAAGAAGGAAAGGCGCGCCGCGAGCTCCAGATCGGTGACCGGGTAGGTGCTGCCCGCCTTCACGCTCAAGGGTCGCGGCTCGGCCCGATAGAGAAAGTAAGGGCTCGCGAGAATCGCCGTGATGGCGCGGCGGATGCCAGCATCGAAACTGCCGCCGCTCTTGCGGCCCTCATCATAGATGGTGAGCAGCGGGGCAAGCTCCTGAGCTGTCACGGGTCGGCGGAATCCCCGCCGCGTGAGCGTGCCGATGATCTCTTCGGCGCACGGCCGCTCTTCCTGCGGCGTCTGCGGATGGCAAGTGAAGATCTTGCGCCGGCTGGGCGTGTCGCTCATGCCGGTCACCTTGAAGGGGCCCTTCACCTCGAACGATGCGATGCGCAGCACGCGATCCTGCCCGCCGCCGGGGATCTGCTCCTGCAGGCGGTCATCCGACTCCGCGAAGCTTCTCTGCACGAACGTCACGGCGACTCGATGCGGCCCCGCCGTGGCATGAAAGCGGATGCCCTTCAGGCGCGCATTGATCGCATCGACCGCCGGATCCTGCTTCTGGTCGATGGCCTTCATGTCCTCCTCGCCGCCGATCTTCGTTTCGAAGAAGCGGTCGCCATCGAGCGTTGCGATGAGCGTGTGCTGGAACTCCATGTTGAAGACCCAGAGCGCGACCGCGAGGTTGCCAATGTTGAGCTCGTACTCACCATCGGCCGGGAAGTTGTGCACGACCTGCAGCCCGCCACGGGTGCCGAGCGGCAGTCCTTCCTCATAGAAATGCTGCGACTCGCCGCCGCTCACGCGGTACTGGGTGCCCACCGGCCGCGGCGTGGGATCGCCCACCGCCTCGAGGGCCACGGCGCGCGCAGCGCTCAAGTACTGATCGAGGAAGGAAGGCGAGACCTGCAGCACGGCTGCAACGTTGTCGAAACCGTCCGCCTGGTCGTCCTCGGGCAGGAGCGTGTCGGCATCCACCTGCACGCCCAGCAGATCCTCCACGGCGTTGGCGTACTCCTTGCGGTTCAGCCGGTGCAGCGCCACACGGCCCGGGTCCGGGTGAGGCTCGGCGGCGTCGAGGCTGCCCTCCATCCAGGAGACGAAGGAATCCACGGTGGACTGCGCCGGCTGGGGGTTGCCCGGAGGGGGCATCAGCCGGCCCCGCAGTTTCACCATGGCCATCTCCCAGGTCTTGGCATCCTCGGGGATCGCCTCCGAGGTCATGGTGTCGAAGGCAATGCCCCCGGCCCAGTCCTCGGCGTTATGACACTTGCTGCAGTACTGGTTGAGGAAGCCCCAGTAGGCGTGCGCCGAATCGCCCGTGGGCGCCCCTGAGGGACTCGCGATCTGCCCGGGAGCGCTGGTGGGGATCGCGGCGGGCGCCGCGTGGCCCGGGCCTGCGGCGCTCCAGGCGAGTACGGTCGCGCCGCACACACCCGCAGCCAGCAGAAATCGGCCCTTCAGTCGATTGCGCATCTGTCAGTTCCGCCAGTCCATTTTGCTACCCCGAGCCCGATCGGTGAGGCGCGGAATGCAGTGCCCTATGATAACGCGGGCTGCGAGAGGCGTGTTCCGGGAACGTCACGGAGTGTGCACCGTATGTCATAGAGTGCCCACGCAACGCTACCAAGTGTGCCGCGCGCACTAGCTCGGGGACTGCCGCTGCTTGCGCGGCGGCCCATTGATCAGTCAACGTTGAGCTCGAGACCGCGTGAGGGGCTTTTGAGGTTCGCAATGAAGCATCGGGCAGATCGCAGGGATTTTCTCCAGGCATTGATGGGCGGGACGGCCGCCGCTGCAGCATTCGGCCGGTTTGCGATTGCCTACGGTCGCGCCAGTGAGACGCCCATCGAGGTGTTGAAAATCAACGATCGGATACAGCTCTTCAGCGGCGCGGGCGGCAATGTCGTCGCTGCGCGGGACGGGGACGCGCTGGCGCTCGTGGATGGAGGCGCGCCGGAGCGCTCGAGCGAGCTGCTGAAGCGCATTTCCAAGGAGATGGGCTCGCGGCGCGTGAAGACGCTCTTCAACACGCACTGGCACCCCGACCAGACCGGCTCGAACGAGTCCCTCGGCAAGGAGGGCGCGAGCATTATCGGACATGAGAACACGAAGCTTTGGCTCGAATACGCCAACCCGGTGTTGGGAAGCTCCGGCACCTACGGACCGCTGCCTCTCAAGGCACGTCCAAGCCAGACGATCTTCTACGGCACTGCGATGAGCATGGTCGGCAATGAGCCGGTGGAGTACGGCTATCTGCTCCAGGCGCACACCGACGGCGACATCTATGTCTTCTTTCGCAAGTCCAACGTGCTCGTCACGGGCGGCGTGGTGTCCGCGGCGGGCTGGCCCATCATCGATTACGAGACGGGCGGCTGGATCGTCGGGCTCGTCGATGGCATCAAGACGCTCGCCGGGCTCGCCAACGATGACACGCGCATCATCCCGGCAAATGGTGCGCCGCTCACGCGCGCCGATCTCAAGGCGCAGCACGAGATGTACTCGACTATCTCCGTACGGCTGCAGAAGATGCTGCGGCAGGGGCTCGGACCCGACGAGGCAGTGGCAAAGGCCCCGACGGCCGAGTACGACGCCAAGTGGGGCGATCCCAAGCAGTTCGTCACGCTCGCCTTCAAGAGCCTCTGGGGTCACTTCGCCCCGGATGCCTGACCAGGGCGGCCGCGCAGTCGCTCGAGCTCTAAGGTCCCTCGACGGTGTAGCCCTTGGCCCGCAGCGCATCGAGCGTGCCGTGCGGGGCGATCAGATCGACAATGGGCTTCATGGCAAGGCTGGTGCTGTGAGTGGCGAGAGTCGTGTCGAGAGCGACGTCCCAGTCGTGCATCGCCTGCGCGATCAGTTGTTTGATGTGCGGCGAGGCCGCCACGGCATTGAGACAGACCTCGCGCTGGTGCGGATACGGCAACCGTCGTAGCGCATCGACGTCTCCCAACGCCCAGGCTTGGGCGCGTGCCTTCATCAGCTCGAGGTCCGTTTCCAGCCGCTCGACCGTGGCCTCCAGGCACTCGATCTCCGCGGCGCGCGGAATCCCGCCCACTTCAGTCAGAACCTCGCGCGGGTCCTCGAGCCTGAGCGAGGTGCGGCGAATCTCCACGCCGTGCTTGCGCGCGAGCTTTACCACCGTGTCCTGAATGTCGTTGCGCACGGTGAGCTGCGCTGTGTCGATCGCACGCTCGTAGAGACGGCGCGCCGCGAACAGGGGGCGCAGCTCCTCGATCCGGTTGTCGTGCGGGTCATAGCGTGCCTTGAGCACCTCGAAGCGCGCATACAGCTCGGGCGAGAGCCACTCACGCAGGTTCGAGCGCTCGGGAATCTTCTCGGTACGCCGCCATTGCATGTAGAGGCGAATGGCGGAGATGGGACCGATGTTCGCGCTCACCGAGGGGTTGCTGACCAGCACCTGCTGCGCTTGCGCGAGCACCGCATCGACCTCGTGCGAGCGCCAGGTCATCTTCTTGGGCAGCGGGTCGAGCGTGCCCAGGAGCCACACCACGTGGTCTCCCTTGGACACGCGCCACAGACTCGGTCCCGGCCGCTCGCCCGTCACGTCGACCTCGGGTATCTGCTCGGCAGGAGCCGCGACCTCCGGGGTCGCGGTGGCCGGCGGGGCGGGCGGCGGCTCGGCGGCGAGCGCCGCGCTGGAGCTGTTCGAGGCGAGCAGCAAGACAGCCACCGCGGCGGCGGGGGCCAGGCGCATCATCGGGTGCATCAAGATCCCTGGGAAACGTGCGGGGCGGTCGGCCGCGCGTTCAATTCCATCGTGCTCATCATGGCTGGGTCCTTCATGATAGCCGAGAATGTCCGAGCAGCGCTCGATCCCCTCTGCTTCGCAGGCAGGCTCTACGGCAGCCCACGCCGCAGAGCTCTTCCAGGCCGATGGCCTGCCGCTGCCGCGTCGCTACTGGGCGATTGCGGCCATCGTGCTCGCGCTGTCGATGTCGGTGCTCGACAGCAGCATCGCCAACATTGCGCTGCCGACCATCGCGCGACAGTTTCAAGCGAGCTCCGCCGCATCGATCTGGGTGATCAATGCCTACCAGATCGCGATCCTCGTCGCGTTGCTGCCCCTGTCGGCCGTGGGAGAGAGCGTCGGTTACCGCCGCGTATCGCAGTGCGGTCTCGCCGTGTTCACGCTCGCCTCGCTTGCGTGTGCCATCGCGCCCTCGCTGCTCGCGCTGACCTGCGCGCGCGTGGTCCAGGGTCTCGGGGCAGCGGGCATCATGAGCGTGAGCCCCGCGCTCGTGAGATTTACCTATCCGCAGCGGCTCCTCGGCCGCGCGGTCGGCATCAACGCGTTCGCCGTGGCGAGTTCTGCTGCCGTGGGCCCGACCATCGCCTCAGCCGTGCTCGCCGTGGCGAACTGGCGCTGGCTGTTCGCGATCAACGGGCCCATCGGCATCGCGACCCTCGCGATCGCCCTGTACGCGCTGCCGGCAGGGGAGCGTTCGGCGCGCCGTGTCAACTATGGAAGCGCGGCGTTGCACGTCGGTACGTTCGGACTGCTGATGAGCGGGCTGCAGGCCTTCGCACATCATGCGGCGAGCGCGCTCGCGCTCGCGGAGATCGCCGGCGCAGCGTTGCTCGGGGCCTGGCTCACCGCGCGCGAGCGCAAGCAACCGCAACCGCTGCTGCCGTTCGATCTGTTGCGTCTGCGCTTGTTCTCGCTCTCGCTGGCCACCTCGGTGTGCTGCTTCGTCGCGCAGACGATGGCGCTCGTCGCCCTGCCCTTCGAGATTCAACGCATCGGCTACACGGCCGTGCAGACCGGTCTGTTGATGACACCGTGGGCGCTGGCCGTTGCGGTGAGCGCACCCATCGCCGGACGTCTGGCCGACCACTATCCCGCAGGCATCCTCGGCAGCGTGGGGCTCGCGATCCTCGCGGGCGGTCTGTTTCTGGTGGGCAGCTTCCCGCACGGGGGTGGCGCAGCCGATTTCGTGTGGCGCGTGGCGGTGTGCGGCCTCGGCTTCGGGTTGTTTCAATCGCCCAACAACCGCGCCATCGTGCTGTCGGCGCCCCGCGCCCGCAGCGGTGCGGCGGGCGGCATGCTCGCCAGCGCACGCCTGCTCGGCCAGGCGACGGGCGCCGCGGGCGTTGCCCTCCTGTTCCGGGCCCATGCCGTGCAGGGATCGCATGTTGCGCTCCACGTCGCCGCGGCGCTCGCCCTCGTCGCAGCGCTCGTGAGCATGACGCGCCTCAGCGCAGCGCAGGTGAGCACCTGAGCGCTCTCCCCGTCCGCAAAGCTGTGCGGGGAAGGCTGTGCTAACCTGCCGCACACCGCTATAGAGCCCGTCCCGAGGTAGCCCATGGCAACGATAGTGGGAGGCATCGCCACCTCTCATACACCCACGATCGGCTTCGCACTCGATACGCACAAGCAGCAGGACCCGGTCTGGGCGCCGATCTTCGCCGGGTATAAACCGGTACAGCAATGGCTCGCCGACAAGCGTCCCGATGTGCTGTTCTTCATCTACAACGATCACGTCACGTCGTTTTTCTTCGACCACTACTCGCATTTCGCGCTCGGCGTGGGCGAGCGCTACTGGGTCGCCGACGAGGGCGGCGGACCGCGCGCTCTGCCACCCATCAAGGGTCATCCGGGACTCGCTCGGCATGTGGCCACGGGCCTCGCGGCGGACGAATTCGATCTGTCCTACTTTCAGGCGAAGGGCCTCGATCACGGCTGTTTCTCGCCGCTCTCGCTCCTGTGGCCGCACGAGCCCGAGTGGCCCGGCGCCATCGTGCCGCTGCAGGTCGGTGTGCTCGAGTTTCCGATTCCTACGGCGCGGCGCTGCTTCAAGCTCGGCCGCTCGCTGCGCCAGGCGATCGAGAGCTATCCCGAGGATCTCAAGGTCGCGATCGTCGGCACCGGCGGCCTGTCCCACCAGGTGCACGGCGAGCGGGCGGGTTTCAACAACACGCCGTGGGACATGGAGTTTCTCGAGCTGCTGGAGAAAGATCCCGAGCAGCTGACGCGGATCACGATCGCCGAGTACGCCGAGCGGGGCGGCTTCGAGGGGGCCGAGGTAATCATGTGGCTCATCATGCGCGGCGCTCTCACGACGCGCGTGAACAAGCTGCACCAGGCTTACTACCTGCCCTCGATGACGCCCATCGCGACCGTCATCTACGAGAATGCCTCGCAGGAGCGCCCCGAGGAGTCTGCGGCCGCCTACCGCAAACGCATTCAGCGCGAGTGGGCCGGACTCGAGCGCCTGACGGGGACCTATCCGTTCACGCTCGACCGCAGCGTGAAGGCCTACCGCATCAATGCGTTCCTGCATGCTCTGATAGAGCCGGAGCAGCGTCGGCGTTTCTTGAGTGACCCCGAGCCGCTGTTCGAGCAGGCGGGCTTGAGCGCCGAAGAGCGCGACATGATCCGGCGGCGTGACTGGCGCGCTCTCATCCGCTATGGCGTCATCTTCTTTCTGCTCGAGAAGCTCGGCGCGGTCATCGGCACGACCAACCTGCACATCTACGCAGCGATGCGCGGACAGTCGCTCGAGGACTTTCAAAAGACGCGCAACGCGCAGGTGCTCTATTCCGTCGCGGGTCAGGATGCAGGCAAGAAGGATTGGGACCAGCCACGGCAGTCAGGCTCGTAGGCCCGTCTCCGCGCCCCCTCGCAGATCCTGGTTCTCGGATTGTGTGCGCTCTGCAGCGCGTGTTGAGCGCACCAGCACCAGCGCTCGTCCTAGGTGCTCGATGGAGGCGCACGTCGCGTGGCGCGCGAGCGTACGAAAGCGACGAACCCGGCAACGAACTGCCGTAGAGCCTCGCGCACCTTCGGGTCGGTCACCTGGCCGTCAGCGCCGACGAGCGTCGCGGCCTGCGGAACGAGCAGACGGCCACCGGCCCAGAAGTCCACTCCCAAGGTACGCAACACCGAGAGCCACGCGTTCTGCGAGAGGATGGTGCCGAAGCGGCCCGGGGAAGCTCCCGCCAACGCAACCGGACGACCGCCGAAGATTCGCGGGATGTCGCTCGCGGGCCTCGTGAGCCAATCGATCGCATTTTTCATCACTCCCGGAATGCCGTTGTTGTACTCGGGCGTGACGAGGAGCAGCCCATCGGCGCGCGCAATCGCCTCTTTCAGCTGCGCGGCCACGACAGGCACGCCGTGCTCCTGCTCGTCGTCGCCGTTGTAGAGCGGAATACCCGCGATCGACTCTATCTGCAGCGTGCTGTCCGCGGGCATCAGCGTCGCTGCGGTGCGCAGCACCGCGGAATTGTACGAGCCGCGCCGCAAACTACCGGACAGGCCGATGAGTAGCGTCATGAGCAGGAACCGGCGAGCACGCGAGGAGTATACGTGAGCTCGCACTGCGCAGGCGCCCCGGCTCACGTGTGCCATGCGCGCCGGCGCGTTCAACTGCATTCAGCGTCCGGCGGAGGCTTTCTCGCCCACGGCGGCCATCGACTTTTGCGAGCCGGCGCAGCCATTCGCAACCGCCAGCAGTTGCGACAAGGCGGCGCAGGCATCGATGCTGGTCAGGGTACCGGAGGACGTCTCGATGTGCCTGGAAGTGCGCGCCAGCAGATCGCGCGCCTGCGCCACGGAGAGGTGTCGATGCTCGGACAGCAGCAACGCGAGCACTCCGGAGACCTCGGCCGCGGCAAGCGAGCTACCGGAGGCGAAGTCGTAGTGTCCGCCCGGCACCAGGGTGAGTATTTCGCGACCGGGCGCACGCAGGTGCTGGGGATTGTTTGAGCCGTTCTCCGCCGCCTCGACCGCGAGCACGGACTCGAGACCCGCGGGGAAGCTGGCGAGCGCATCGTCGGGCGGCACCGCGCCGACGAACAGAATGCCCTGCTGCGCGCCCTGACTCACCAGTCGGCTGAGCAGCGGGTCAGCCGGCCCGGCGAGACTCAAGTTGATCACGTCGGCATGCGCGACGATGGCCGCCTCGAGCGCCTGAGCGAGCGTGAAGCTATTGCACAGCGCGCGTGCCGCATCGGGCGATTGCCAGCATGCCTTCAAGGCAATCACGTGCGCCTCCGGCGCGATACCCACGATTCCGAGACCGTTGTCGGCCACGGCGGCGATCACCCCGGCGACCTCGGTGCCGTGCCGGTCGTTCTGGAATTGACCGGCGTTCGCATCGACGAAGTTGCGCGTCTCTATCACGCGCGCCTGGATGTCGGGGTGGGAGAAATCGACCCCGGTATCGATGACGGCTATCCGCACTCCGATCCCACGCGAGCGACGCTGCGCCTGCACCACGCCGAGCTCGCGCAAGCTCACCTGCAGGCTCGCGTAGGGATCGTTGTAGGGCATGGGCTCGTCGGCGACCGCGCCCGAGTCTGGCGGGAGCGGCTCGCTCGATGTCACGCCCGCCTGGGTGGCAAATTCATTGAGGGGTTGCACCGACTCGACGCGTGGATCGTGCGCAAGCCGGGCGAGCATGCCCGAGCGGCTCGCAGCAGCGGGCAGCTCGAACATAATGCAATGGACGCGCAGGCTCGCGATCGGCCACGCCGACACCTGCCGCAGACCGTAGTCGTGCTCGAGAGCGTGCACTTCCGCCAGTGCTTCCGCGCTCGGACCGTATTGTTGGACCGTATCGTAGCCGCGCGGCGTCGAGCCGGGCCGCACCGCGCGGGCGCGCGTATCGTTACGCACCGTGACCACGAGATAGTGCGAGGGATCGGCGCGCGCCTCGGCGGGGACCGGTGATGCGGAGCGTACAGCGCCGTGGGTCGCGCACGCGCTGGCGAGCATCGCAACGAATGTGACTGCAGCGGCGAGCGTGCCTTGGTTCACGGCGAAGGATTGCCGGCCGACACCGGCTCGGCAAACAGTACGAACTCACTGGCTCGGAGCCGAGCCACTTGCTGGCTGAGTCCGTTCGTCGCCGTGATGGCAGGGGCGAAGCCCAGTGTGTAGACATTGGCCTCCGTGGGGCCGTCCTCGATGTGGGCGCCCGTGCTGCGCAGCAGCGCTGCGAGCTCGTCCAAAGTCATTCCCGACTTGAACACGACCCGTGCGTGCGCGCCAGTACCGAAGGACGGAGCCGGGGACGTAAGAGTCACATAGGGCGCGGCGGTGCTCTCCCGTGCGTGCCACATCCAGGCGGCAAAGCTCAGGCCGAGCGCCTCGATGACGACGGCAGCTGCAAGCCAGCGCACGATGGCGGGCGCACGCAGTGGATGCGGCTGCTCGCGCTGCCGCGAGCGTGTGCCGATACCTGGCTCATCGTGCCGGCGCGGCGCAATCCGGTGACGCCGGGTGCGCTCGGGCGCCGGAGGCGCAACTGCCTGCTCGCCGGCCTCGATGCGCGCCATCAACTTCTGGAACGAGGGCTCTGCGGCAAAGACGAGCGGTCCCTCGCTGCGCATCGCTTCGTACAACTGCACCTGCGAGTCGAAATCCGCCCGACACTGCGCACAGTCGGCCAGGTGCGCACGCACGGTGGCGGCCCCCTCCGCGTCCAAGGTGCCGTTCACGAGCCAGGGGACTAGCCGTGCAGTTTGCGTGTGCAAATCTGTGTCTGTGTGTTCGCCATCCACGCTCAATCCCCCTTCAGCCCGAACCGGCGAGTGCCACCAGCAGCGACTTCAGCTTGCGCCGTCCGTGGAACATGCGGGTCTTCACGGTATTCACAGGGCACTGCATGATCTGGGCAATCTCCTCGCAGGAATGTCCGACGTGATAGGACAGCTCGAGCACCATGCGCTGCTCGAGCGGCAGCCGCTCGAGCGCGACCCCGAGCCACTCACGCAGCTCGGCGCGCTGCCAGGGCTCGTCGGCGGGCTCCTCCGCTACCTCATCGCTGCTCACGACGGGACGCTGGCGCTGGAGAGTCTTCAGAGCCCGGCGATAGGCGATGCCCAGGATCCAGGTGGAGACGCGCGAGGCGCCGCGGAAGTCTCCGGCGCGCTGCCACACGACCCAGAAGGTATCGTTGATGATCTCCTCCGCCAGCTCATAACGCGATGTGAGGCGCATGAGAAAGCGCGCGAGGCGTCGGTGGTAAAGATGATACAGCTCGGTCATGGCCGCGACTTCGCGCGCGGCGATGCCCCTGAGCAGCGCGAGCTCGTGCTCATTGCGCGCTGCACCGTTGGAGTCGCCGCGCAAGCCGGTGCCACGTTCGCTCGTCACCGGCGTGGCCCCTGAGGCCGCGGCATCCTCGGCCGTGGATCGCGCAGCTGGTCCTGCCATTTTGGAACTATCGAGCATGCGAGTAAGTCCCCCTGGACCGTCGCCAAGTTCATGGTGTCCCTGCCGATTCAGAAGCGCCAGATCGCCGTCGCCGCGCCCCGGCCGCCGGCGACGTACGGACCGAACAGCCGCTCGGCCCGCGCCACGGTGTCAAAGTACGACACCGCCAGCTCCACCACTCCGAACCTGTACCCCAGCCCGATATTCCAGAATGCGTATCCAGCCCCGGTGGGATCGGCGATCTCATCGTAGCCGACCCCCGCGAGGAGGGTGAAGGAGGCTGGCAGCGGCTGGTGCAGCTGCAGTCCTGAGGAGAAGGCAGAGCGGCTCTGGTTGAGGCCCTCGTACCCATAGCCCAGCGCATTCGGTGTCCACGCCAGCGTGACATAGAGCCGATCCTGGTAGGCAAAGACGGCCTGCAGCTCGTCGTAGTCGTAACGGTGACCGCTCAAGCGCTCGATGGTGTAGGAGCCGCCCGGGTAGGCATAGTGCGTGTAGAGGAGCGACACGCTCGCGTCCTGGTCGAATGCGAAGCTGTATCCGCCGTAGATGTTCAGCTCTCGCGAGGCGCCGCACTCCTCGCCTCCGAGCCCGACAGATCCCCACAGGCCGATGAATGCTTGCGAGGCGGCCCGACCGCCGGGGCTCGAGAAGTGCACGTCCGCCTGCGCCGCCGGATCCCCGCAGGTCTGCGAGATCCCGTGATAGATATAGTCGCTGGTCAGTGCGAGCGAGCCGCCGACGGCTCCCGTGGCGGCATTGCCCTGCCCTGCGGCGACCGCGCCGAGCAGGCCGAGAACGCTCAGCAGCGGGCCTCTCGCGGCTACCATGCGCGGCATCTTGCACTGTTTGGCCATTCGGGTACCAGGGCTTGAACCTTTTGCAACCAGGGAGCAACTCATCGGCGCGAGGTATTTCGCGTCGCTTGCGGCCTCCCGCGCCGCACGACAGACTGTCGGCAGCGTGCATAGAGACGAGACAATCAAACGCCTTCCGCTGGTGACGCTCTATCTGAGCGAGCGCTGCAACTCGCGCTGCATCACGTGCGATTATTGGCGGCATGGGCGCACGGACCTCGACCTGGAGAGGGTGCGAGCTCTGTTGCCGAGCTTCGAGCGCCTCGGAACGGAGACGATCCTGATCTCGGGCGGCGAGCCGCTGCTCAACCTTCAGTGGGCGGAGATCGCACAACTCCTGCGCGCCCGGGGACTCAAGCTCTGGCTGCTCACCTCGGGACTCTCGCTCGCGAAGCATGCGCACCGCGCCGCGACGCTGTTTGACACGATCACGGTCTCCCTGGATGGAACCAGGCCTGAGACCTACGCGGCCATTCGCGGCCTCGACGCATTCGATAACGTGTGCGCGGGCATCCGCGCTGCGGCGGCCGCCGGCGCGCAGGTCAGCGTGCGCGTTACACTGCAACGGGCCAACTATCGCGAGCTGCTCGGCTTCGTCGCGCTCGCCCGCGCGAGCGGCGCCCAGCAGGTGTCGTTTCTCGCGGTCGATGTCGCGAATGCGCACGCGTTCGCACGTGCGGAGGCTTCCTCCCTGGATCTGGCGCTGCGCACCGACGAGCTGAACGAGTTCGAACATCTCGTGGGTGAAATGGAGCAGGTGTATGCTGCGGAGTTTCGCTCGGGGTTCATCGCGGAGAGCCCATCGAAGATGCGCCGAGTGCTGCAATACTTCAGGGCCGTCAATGGGCTTGGCGCCTTTCCCGGCGTGCGTTGCAACGCTCCCGAGTTCTCAGCCGTGGTGGGTGCCGACGGTAGCGTCAAACCCTGTTTCTTCATCCCGGGACCCATGAACGCGATCGTCAAGACCGATCTCGAGGCGGTATTGAATGCACGGCCCTCGACGAGCTTGCGCGCCGAGATCCGAGCGGGCAAGCGGCCGGAGTGCGCGCGCTGCGTATGCTCGGTGTGGCGGGAGCTGCCCACCTCGTACGATCTGTCATTGAGCCATCTGCGTCATGCTTGAGGTCGCAAGTGCGCCGCATGAACCCGCTGAATGGGTGCTCCAGAGGCCCACCTATCGGCGCGTCTTCAGCAAGTTCATCGGCAGGCTGATGGCATGCGTGTACCGGCTGCGGGGCAAGCATCGCTACGACGATTTCGTTCTGGAGCGTGTGCACGGCATGCCACTGCTCATAGTCCCGAGCGTGTTCAATCCGAAAGTGCCCCGCACTGGAGAGTTTCTGGCCGCGCATATCGACTCGCGTCTGGTGAGCGAGCGCTCCGCGGTTCTCGACATGGGCACCGGCTCCGGCGTGTGCGCACTGCAAGCGGCGCACTACTCGCGACATGTCGTCGCAGTCGATATCAACCCCGCCGCGGTGCACTGCACGCGTCTGAACGCGCTGCTGAATCATCTCGAGGATAGAGTCGATGCGCGACACGGCGATCTGTTTGATCCCGTCGGTGACGAGCGTTTCGATGTGATCGTCTTCAATCCGCCGTTCTTGTGCGGCCAGCCGCGCGACGATCATGACCGCGCGTGGCGCTCGACGGACGTATCTGAGCGCTTCGCAGCCGGGCTCGGCGCGCATCTGAAGCCTGGCGGCTGCGCGCTGGTGCTGCTATCGACCTTCGGCGACGCCGGGCGCTTCCTACGTGAGTTCCGCAAGCATGCCCTCGCTGTTTGCCTCGTGGCTGAGCGGCGCTTCATCAACGAGACCCTGGCGATCTTCAAGCTCACACATCCCGACCGCCGGAGGACTCCATGAGCAGCGCCGGCCCTCATGATGAGTGTCGTGTGGCGTCTGCGCCGCGTGCTGCCCGACGGCACAAGATCGTGCTCTACAATCCGCAGGCCGTGTTTTTCACCATGCCACTGGCGCTGCTCGCGGTCGGCTCGGAACTCGATCCGCAGACGCATGAGGTCGTGTTGATTGACGGTCGCTTGGAGTCGGACGCCGAGCGAGCAGTGCTCGCGCAACTCGATGGCGCTCTCTGCCTCGGCGTCACGGTGCTCACGGGTGCTCCCATCAGCGACGCACTGCGCATCTCCCGCGCAGCCAAGCGCGCTCGGCCCGACCTCCCGGTCGTGTGGGGAGGCTGGCATCCCTCGATGTTCTCGCGCGAATGCCTGCGCGAGGACGCCGTCGATATCACGGTGCGTGGTCAGGGCGAGGCGACGTTCGCGGAAATCGTGGCACGCTTGGCTGCGGGCCGCTCGCTCATCGGCTGCGCAGGCAGCACCGTGAGGCTACCCGACGGCACGATCCACGAGAACCCGCCTCGACCGCTCGAAGGCGTGGATAGGTTCCGGGCGCACGATTACGGCCTGATTCCCGTCGAGCGCTACTTCGAGCTTAAGGGCAAGCGGCAACTCGACTACATCTCCTCGCAAGGTTGCAACTTTCGCTGTGCGTTCTGTTCCGACCCGTTCGTCTATGGGCGCAAATGGGTCGGACTGGAACCCGCACGCATGGCGCTCAGGTTGCACGAGCTCTGGGAGAGGTACCGCTTCGCTGACGTGAACTTCCAGGACGAGACCTTCTTCACGCGCCGCGACCGCGTACGTGAGCTCGCCGAGCGCATCATTGAGTCCAAGATGTCCATCACGTGGGCCGGCACGATGCGGGCCGATCAAGGCGTGCGGCTCCCCGAGGAGGTATGGGCAAGATGCAAGCAATCCGGTTTGCGCCGGGTGCTCGTCGGCGTGGAATCCGGCTCCGATGAGATGCTAAAGCGCATCCGCAAAGACATCAGGCTCGAGCAGGTATTTCACACGGCGCAGCGCATGCTGCGCCACAAGATTGGTGGCCATTTCCCCTTCATCGTGGGCTTTCCAGATGAGAGCGATGCCAGCGTCGCAGCGACGCTCGAGTGCGCAAAGAAGCTACGTTCCATGAGTCCCGACTTTCTGACGCCGATCTACTATTTCAAGCCCTATCCCGGGAGCGAGCTCGTGAATGAAGCCGTCGCGCGTGGCTTTCGCCTGCCCGAGACCCTCGAGGCTTGGTCGCAATTCGACTTCGTGGCCGGGGACCCTGGCCCCTGGGTATCCTCCCACAAGTTCCGCCTCATCGAGCGTTTCAAGTTCTTCCACGAGCTGGCCTGGAAGAAGATGTCTCCGAGCAAGAAGCCACTGCAGCGCCTGGCGCGCTATCGCTGCCGCAAGAACGAATATCGCTGGCCCGTCGAGATGCTGTTTACTCGCTGGCTCGCTCCGGGCCCGAAACTGTCGTGACCCGCATGGCACGCATTCTGCTCGTCAACCCGACCATTACGGGACAACGGCACGCCCGCTTTCCGCTGGCGGTGATGAGTCTGGCCGCCGGCCTCGAGGGCAAGCACGAATGGGGCATCCTCGACGGCAACATCGACCGTGAGTTCATCAGCACGGCCGTGAGCCGCGCGAGCAGCGGCGACCTCGACGCTGTCGGCATGACGGTCATGGGCGGACCGCAGCTCGTCTCTGCGATTGCCGTCTCCAAGGCGATCCGAGCGGCGGTGCCCTCTCTTCCCATCATCTGGGGCGGCGCCTTCCCGACTGGATGCCCCGCATCGGCTCTGAGAGTTCCCTACGTCGACTACGTGGTTCGATCGCAAGGGGAAGACACGCTGATTGAGCTCCTCGGTGCCCTGCAGCACCGTGATAGCGATGCACTCGCCACGATCCGCGGACTGAGCTGGCGCCGGGACGGTGAGCCCGTCCACAACGCGAGCCGCACGTTCTCCGTAGCGAGCTTTGAGCGGCGACTGCCGTACGAGACTTTGGGCGACCCCCGGCGCTACCTGCCGCGCACCTACCTCGGGCAGCACACGACCGGCTATCAGGCCGCACTGGGCTGCCGCTTCCGCTGCACGTTCTGCGGTGTGGCGACGATGTTCCGCGGCAAGATGGCGCTCCCGCCGGCACAGCGTCTGAGCGAGGATCTGACGTTCCTCACCGAGGGGCTCGGCGTCGACTCGATCCAGTTCTACGATCACAACTTTTTCGATCGAGAGATCGACATGGTGCCGCTCCTGGAGGTACTCGCGAAGTTCGCGCTGCCGTGGTGGTGCTTTGCGCGTTCGGATGCTCTCGTGAACCTGTCCGAGCGCTCCTGGGCACTGCTGCGGAGGAGCCGCCTGCGCATGGCCTACATCGGCGCCGAGTCACCCAGCGATTGGTTGCTGCACGACATCCGTAAGGGCACTCGAACGGATCAAACGCTCGCGGCGGTTGAGCAATGTCGAGCGCACGGAATCACTCCGGAGCTGTCATTCATGCTGGCTCCGCCACAAGATCCGGAGGGTGAGACGGAGAAGACATTCGACTTCATCCGCGAGATCAAACGGCTGCATCCGGCGACTGAAGTCATGATCTACGTGTACACGCCCGTACCGCCCGAGTACAGCGGCCCGAATGGCAGCGGCGCCCGAGCGGCAGAGTTTCGCGATTGCGCGGGCGAGCCTGTCGTGTTCCCCCGCACCGCAGACGAGTGGGCCCGACCGGAATGGCACGCCTACTGGTGCCACCAGGACGCACCCTGGCTGTCCGCGCGGCTGCGGCGTCGGATCGTTGACTTCACGACGGTACTGGGGTGCCGATTTCCGACGATCATGGATATACGAGCCTCGGTATGGGGCAAGCGCGCGTTGCGCACCCTCGCCTCCTGGCGCTATCGCTTCCGGCGCTACGACAATCCCTGGGAGCTGCGCGTCTCCAGGCGGCTCGTTCGGCAGTGGGATCCGCGCATCCTGAGCCTGTAGCAGGCTATGTCGCGCGATCTGCTACACGCCGCGCAGCTGAGCTTCTTCGTCGATCCGGAAGGGCGTTCCGCGACACAGCTGCTCGATGTTTGGCCCACTTTGGTCGACGTCGCTGAGGCCGCCTCACGAGCCGGTGTCAGGGTGTCCGTCGTGCAGGCGAGCCAGCACGCCGACACGGCAAGGCGCGGCGATACTCTCTTTCATTTTCTGCCATTCGGGGACAGTAAGTCAGGCTCGGGCAAGGCGTCGCCGCTCGCTGCATTGCTCCGCGCGCTCGCCCCCGACGTACTGCACGTACATGGCCTTGGCTTCCCCCGAGAGCTCCTCGCACTCAAGAGTTCGATCTCAGGCATTCCGATCATCGTGCAAGATCACGCCAGCCGCCCGCCCCGGCTCTGGCACCGTCGCGCGTGGCGCCGCGCATTGGCAGGTGTGGACGGCGTCGCCTTTTGCTCTGCGCGCCAAGCCGAGCCGTTCCTGAGCGCGCGGGTCATCGATGCGCGCTCGCGGCTTTACGAGATTCCCGAGTCCACGACCCGCTTCGAGCCAGGTGACCGCGAGGAGGCGCGCAGAGCCACGGGCCTCGACGGCGAGCCGTGCGTGCTGTGGGTAGGTCATCTCGATAGCAACAAGGATCCCCTCACCGTGCTCGCAGGCGTTCGGCACGCGCTGCGATCCTGGCCGCGGCTGCGGCTGTATTGCTGTTTCGGTCAAGCCCCGCTCATGCGCGCCGTGCGCCGCCAAATTGCCAAAGACCCGCAGCTGCGGGCGGCGGTCCATCTGATCGGATTTCGTCCTCACGAGGAGATCGAGCAATTGATGCGAGCGGCCGACATGTTCGTGCTCGGCAGTCATCGTGAGGGCAGCGGATACTCGCTGATCGAGGCACTGGCCTGCGGTCTGCCCCCCATCGTCACGGACATCCCCTCGTTTCGTACGCTCACCGGGGCTGGCCGCGTCGGCGCACTCTGGCCCTGCGGCGATGCTCAGGCGCTCGCCGCCGCATTGCAGTCGCTTGCGCAGCGTGCGAGCCCGCAGCTGCGGGCGGCGGTGCGCGCGCATTTCGAGTCTGAGCTGGGGTTCGAGGCGCTGGGAATGAAGCTCGCCTCGATGTACCGCGACGTCGTGCAGCTGGCTCGCCCAGCGCCTGATGCAGCTCCTAAACGCAGCGAGCGCGTGGTGCTCCACGCGCCGTAGGCCTCGTTCCCATGCCTCCCACCGTGTCCATCGTCATGCCGACTTTCAACCGACTGGAGTATCTCGCCCCGGCCATCGAGTCAGTGATGGCGCAGACATTCACCGACTGGGAGCTCGTGATCGCGGACGACGGCTCGGAGCCCGACACAAAGGACTATCTTGCCGGCCTCGAAGATCCACGGATCAGAGTGATTTCGCACGGCCATACAGGCAAGCCGTCGGTGGTGACCAACGTTGCGATCAAGGAAGCGAAGGGCGAGTTCATCGCGTTCCTGGACTCCGATGATCTCTGGCTACCGCAGAAGCTGCACACGCAGCTCGCCTCGCTCCGCCGGCATCCGCAGCGCCGCTGGAGCTATACACGTTTCGGCATCGTCGATAGTGACGGCAATCCCCGGCATCACCCATGCACGCAATGGCCTACGCCATCGGGGTGGATCCTGGAAAGACTACTGGACGAGGAGCTGGTGATCGCGCAACCGAGCGTGCTCGTCGAGCGGGAGCTGCTGCAGCGCACCGGTGGGTTCGACGAAGAGCTGACGATGTGCTACGACAACGACCTCTGGTGCCGCTTGGCCGCGAACGCCGAGATCGATGGGGTCGAGCGCCTGCTCACGCTGGTGCGACGCCACGCGCAGCATTCCGGAGACGATGTCACTGCCTGGCGTGACCGCAGGCGCGTGTTCGAGAAGCTGCTGGGTACAGAACTCGGGGTGCTCCATGCACCCAAGCTGCGCCGGCTCAGGGCTCACATGGCAGCAGGGCTTGCTCGAAGCCAGGCGACCTTCGGCTCGCGCACCGAGGCACTCGGTACGCTCGTGTCGAGTATGCCGTATTCATTGCGTTATCCGCGCTGGTGGCGCCAGGTGCCGGGAACGATCGTCCGCTTACTTCTGCCCCGGACAGTCCGCCGTCGGATGGGTGCTTGGTGGCGTAGCAACCGCCGCGCGCAACCGACGCGGCCGTTGCCGCCCACCGGCCTCTCCCCGTCATGACTCTACCGCGCGAGCTCTGGAGCATCCTCACACCGCGGCACAGATATCAGGTGGTCGCAGCACAGGCCATCGCGCTCGCCGTGGCTGCATCGGCCATCCTGGGCATCGCTTCCATCGCACCCTTCTTTGCCGCCCTCGCCGATCCTCAAGCAACTGTGCATCAGAGCTCGCTGCGCTGGCTGTACCTTCATGGCAGATTTACGAGCGCCCACACGTTTGCGACCACCCTCGCCGTGGTATTCGTGCTGCTGGTGATCGCATCAAACCTCGTGAGCGCGCTCGGCGCCCAGGGGATGAATCGCATCGCCCAGCGTATCGGCCACGAGCTGCAGGCCACGCTCTTCGCCGAGTACCTGAGGCGGCCATACTTGTTTCATGTGGGCGTCAACAGTGCCACGCTCTTCAACAAAGTCATCAACGAAGCGGGCCGTCTCAACGAGACCATTCTGCAGAGTCTCTTCACGCTGATCACCAATGCCACGACGGGCTCGGTAATCGTCATCTCGGTGATCGCCGTCAGCCCCGCGATCGCTTCGGGGTTGCTCGCCGGACTGGCAGGCGGCTATTTGCTGATCTACGCGTCGATGCGTGCGCGCCTGGTGCAACTCGGTCTTGCTCACTCTCGAGCGTCCTCTGAGCAGGCGCGCATCGCCGCAGAGAGCTTCGCCGGCATTAGAGAGATCTTGTTGCTATCAGACCGGCGTCATTTCCAGGAAGGCTTCGAGCGCGCCAGCGCCGCAGTGGGCAGCACGGCTGCGCGCATCCGGGCCTTCGGGCAAATACCCCGCTATGTCATGGAGTGCGTTGCCGTATGCGCCCTCGCAAGCGTCGCTCTCGTTCTCAACGTCCGCGCAGCCGGTGTCGGGACATGGCTGGCGAAATTGAGCTTCCTCGGCTTCGCCACCTACCGGCTGCTCCCCGTTCTGCAGCAGCTGTTCGTCTCGGTCGTGCGCATCCGCGCCGACCGCAACGGCTTCATGGCTCTTGCGCAGGATCTGCGGCGAGCCCGCACGGCGAGCCTTTCGTCAGCCAAGATCGCCGGCGGGGACGCGTTGCGCGGTGCGCCGCGTGAGGAGATCCGGCTGGTCAACGCATCCTTCCATTATTCGGCGGATGCACCCGCCGCGCTCCTGGATGCGAGCCTGCGCATACCCGCGCGCGCGATGGTGGCCATCGTGGGCCCGAATGGCTCCGGCAAGACGACCCTCATGGATGTGATCGCAGGGCTGCTGCCGCCGACCGCGGGAGAGGTGCGCATCGATGGCAGCCCGATCACGGCCGCGTCGCGCAGCGCGTGGCTGTGCGGAGTCGCCTACGTGCCCCAGTATGTGTTCCTGCTCGATGCTAGCTTGGCTCAGAACATTGCCTTCGGCGTCTCTCCGGAAGCCATCGATCCTGCGCGCCTTGCGCGAGCGGCACAGCTCGCGCACCTCGACGAGTTCATCTCCGCTCTGCAGCGAGGCTACGACCACGTCGTCGGAGAGCGCGGGATCCGCTTGAGCGGCGGACAACGGCAGAAGATCGGAATCGCGCGTGCGCTCTATCGCGGCGCCTCCGTGCTGCTGTTCGACGAGGCAACCAGCGCTCTCGACGGCCGCGCGGAGACCGAGATCCTAGCCACGCTCCGGGCACTGCGCGGCTCCTGCACCATCCTCCTGAGCAGCCACCGGGCGAGCACGATACGCGCGTGCGACATGATCGTGAGGCTCGAGGTCGGAAGGATCGTGGCAGTCGAGTCGCAGCGGATCGCTGCCGCGGACGCAAGCGTGCAGCCGGGCGGCTGGGTGGCCTAGCGCACAGGGGCAGGGCCTCTGCGCGCGGCAATCGATGGGATTCGGTGGGTAGGCTCGGCAACTTCGCGAGACCGTTGCTCGGATGTGGGGCAACATTCGCCGAGTTGTGCCTCGCGTCGAGCGGCATCCCGAAGCCCACTGTCCTGCTGCTGCTGGGCCACATGCGCAGCGGATCGACGCTGATGCTGCACTTGTTGATGACCAATTCTGAGGTGGCCGCCATTGGCGAACGGAACGCAACTTACGCTTCGCGCAGGGATCTGGCGCGCCTTGCGATGACTGCGAGGTTGAAGCACCGTGCTCCATTGCGGCGCTTGCGCTACGTCGTGGATCAAGTCAATCACAACAAGTTCACGCCGAATGCGCAGCTCCTTCAACAATCGCGCGTTCGCTTTCTGTTCCTGCTGCGACGGCCCAGACCGACCATCGCGAGCATCCTGCAACTGCAACGTCGGTATTACCCACAGGTGTGGTCCACCGCACGGGCGATCGAGTACTACGTGGAACGGCTCCAGTTTCTGACGAGGCTGGCGGGAGAATTGCGCGATGCGACGCGCGCCGCGCACATCGAGTACGAGACACTCACGGCGCAGCCCGATCAAACGCTGCGAGCGTTGCAAGCCTTTCTGGGACTGCCGCAGGAGTTCTCCAAGACCTATGGCATTCACGCGTTCACACAGACGCTGGGTGACCCCGGCCCACGAATCATCTCCGGCAGGATACTGCCCGATGCGTGGAGCGCGGATGTCGATCTCGATGCGTCGGAGTCGGAGCTCGAGCGCGCCGTGCAAGCTTACGGCGAGTGTCACCATGCACTCGGGCGATTCGCACTGCTCCCCGTCAGCGTGGCAACTCGATGACAATGCTATAGTCGTGCCGGCAGCAGATGCCGCTCCCGATGCGAAGCACACAACCACGCAGGCGCCCTGAGATAGCGGCGGACCCGTTCCAGGAAAAGATCCGCATTCCGAGCTTCGGCGTGCAGCTCCTAGGGGGCCGATTTCGGTTTGAGACGCGCAGCTCGCAACTGCGTCAATTGGTCGAGAGCGCGTATGCGAACTTGCCGTCACACAGGCTTGCGACGCGGCCACGCGCATTTCGGATCAGCCTCGTGGTGCTGCCCGCGCAGAGCGCTCGGTCTTGGCCGACCTTGCCGCGTCCCCAGCTGTTCTCGAGCGCGCGTATGGTGGGAGGCGCCACGCCAGCTTCGAATTTCGCGGTCGTTGCTCCGGATGAGCGTACGGGAGTCATCGCCGTATCGAGCGAGGCGCTGCGCCATTCCTACGAGATTCGTTACGAGCTCATCGAATTCGCGGTATTCACCCTCGCGGCTCGAGTGCAGGGGTTGATTCCGCTGCACGCCGCCTGTGTCGGCCAACACGGTCGCGGACTCATCCTCATCGGAGACAGCGGGGCCGGAAAATCGACCCTCACCTTGCAGTGTGGCCTAAACGGACTGGAGCTGGTGTGCGAGGACAGCCTGTTCGTCACACCCGAGACTTTGTCATTGACAGGGGTCGCCAATTTCCTGCACCTGCGCGGCGACTCGCTGCGTTTCCTCCCGGCCGACATCGCGGCTCTGGTGCGCAAGTCGCCGGTGATCCGGCGCCGCAGCGGCATACGGAAATTCGAGATCGACCTGCGCCGAGCGCAGTTCCATCTGGCACCCGCGCCACTGCGCCTGGCGGGGCTGGTGTTCATGACTGGGAAGCCGAGCCGCGGCGCCAGACAGCTCGTGCCTCTCGGAGCCGCTGAGGTAAAGCGGCGCCTCACGGCCACGCAGCCGTACGCGGCCGGCCAGGAGAGCTGGCGGACGTTCATGAAGCGGATGAGCGGCGTCGCGGCCTACGAGCTCGCGCGGGGCTCACATCCGCGCGAGGCCGTGGCAGCGCTGAAATACATTCTCGCCGCGCCTGGCGCTCGCGATGCAGGGCCGAGGTAATCGTGAGGATTGCCATGATCGTGCCGGGAGGCGTGGATCGCACCGGTGAATACCGCGTCATTCCAGCATTGCTGGCCCTGATCGAGCGACTGGCGCGGCAGCACGACGTGCACGTGTTCGCGCTCCGTCAGGAGCCGCGCGCCGCCACCTGGCCGCTGCGTGGCGCGCGGATCTACAACATAGGCCATGGCGCCACGCGGCTGCGCGCCATACGGCGCATCTGCGCGCAGCATCGAGCCACCCCGTTCGACCTCGTGCAGGCAATTTGGTCCGGTGCATGCGGATTCATCGCTGTGACCGCGGCTCGCATCCTGAGGCTTCCGAGTCTGGTTCACGTTGCAGGCGGCGAGCTCGTTCGAATTCCGGAGATCGGCTTCGGCGGCCGGCTCGGATGGCGCGGTCGGTTGCAGGAGTCTGTGGTACGCAAGGGTGCGACGGTAATGACGGCGGCAAGCGCAGGCATGTTGCACGCGTTGGATACCTTCGGGCGCTCGGCGCAGCGCGTGCCGCTGGGAGCGGACCTCAGAACCTGGGTGCCGCGCGCACCTGCGCGCCGGGCACCGCCCGACAGCTTGCGCCTGATCCACGTCGCGAGTCTCAATCGGGTCAAGGACCAGGTGACGCTGCTGCGAGCGCTGCGCGAGCTCGCGGCGCGCCACGTCGAGTTCCAGCTGGAACTCGTGGGCGAAGATACGCTCGACGGCGAGATACAGCGATTGGCGCACGAGTGGGGCCTCGCGGCCCGAATCAGGTTTCACGGATTCATGCCGCAACCTCGGCTGGTCGAAATCATGCGGACCGCGCACCTTCACCTCGTCTCGTCCCGGCATGAGGCGGGCCCGCTGGTGGTGTTGGAGGCTGCGGCCCTCGGAGTGCCCACAGTCGGCACGGCGGTGGGTCATGTCGCTGAGTTCTCCCCCGAGGCCGCGCTCGCCGTGCCGATCGGGGATCCTGCCGCGCTCGCTGCCGCCATCGGCGCCATCGCGGCCGACGAGGAGCTCCGCCTGAGACTCGCTCACAACGCCCTCGCCCGTACGCTGCGCGAGGATGCCGATTACACCGCACGGTGCTTCGAGGACTTGTATGCGCACGTGGTGCACCGCTAACCTGTGCTTGGATTCCAGCTTACGATCAAGCGAGATCGCTTCCGCAGACGCGGCTAGGTACGGCGCATGAGCGACTTGCTCCTCACTCACGGATATTTCCTATTCGAGGACGAAAAGGAAATGCAAATCATGCGGCCGTATCCGACTCTCGGCTTGCTGTATCTATCAGCCTATCTGCGTCGCGCGGGCTTCGCTGTCGAGATCTTCGACTCAACGTTCGCCCAACCTCGGGAGCTCTTCGAGCGGCTCACCACCCAGAGCCGCGGCGTCGTTGGGATCTACACCAACCTCATGACACGCGGGTCGGTACTGGACATCATCGCCCGCGCCAAGCGGTGCGGCTGGACGGTAGTGCTGGGAGGCCCGGAGTCGGCCAATTATCCGTCTGAGTATCTCGCATCCGGCGCCGACGTGGTGGTCGTGGGTGAGGGTGAAGCGACCATGACGGAATTGCTGCCGGCACTGGCGGCGCGCGGGCCCCATGCCTTGCACGCGGTTCGGGGAATAGTGTTTCGTGACGAGACCGGTGTGAGCGTAAGGACGCGGGAGCGGCCGAAGATCGTCGATCTGGACAGCATCCCGTGGCCTGATCGCGGGCAGATCGATCAGGCGCGCTACGTGGACGTCTGGCGCGAAAGGCACGGCATGGGCAGCGTGAACATGATCACGGCGCGGGGCTGTCCCTACAAGTGCAATTGGTGCTCGCATGCCGTATTCGGCTACACCCATCGACGTCGCAGTTACGTCGATTGCGCCAGTGAGCTCGAACAGATCATGCACACGTACCGGCCGGATCAGGTCTGGTACGCGGATGACGTGTTCACGATCAGTCATCCCTGGCTGTACGGGTATGCGCAGGAACTCAAGCGGCGCAATCTGCGCGTGCCCTTCGAGACCATCTCGCGTGCCGACCGCATGATGAAGGAAGAGGTGTTCGCTACTCTCGCCGACATGGGCTGCTACCGGATCTGGATCGGCTCAGAGAGCGGCAGCCAGCGCATCCTCGACGCGATGGAGCGCGGAGTTAAGGTCGAGCAAGTGGCGTGGGTCGCTCGGGCGGCAAAGCGCTACGGAATTCAGGTTGGCATGTTCCTGATGTGGGGATATCCGGGCGAGGAGATCGCGGACATTGCGGCGACGGTCGATTTGGTGAGCAAGTGCCAGCCGGACGTTCACCTGACGACGGTTGCTTATCCGATCAAGAACACGGGGTACTTTTTCAAGGTGGCCGATGCGGTGGTCCTCGACAAGGAATGGTCGGCCGCGACAGACCGCGATTATCGGATCAGGGGCCGCCATTCGCGATCGTATTACAAACATGCCGATTCCTGGCTCAGCAACGCGGTCGCGGCGGCGCGGCTCGCAGTAGACGATCCCGCACAGGCGGCAGTGCGCCGCACCGCGGCGCTCACAGCCCGGGAGTCGATGTTAGCGACTGCGCTCGAAACGGAGGCATAGACTGCGCGCGCCGGTATCCGCGTTCGACGCCATCGCGGACGCGTACGACACTCAATTCACCACGACCGTCATCGGCGCGCTGATGCGCACGGCGGTCTGGGCGCGGTGCGCGGCGCGCTGGCCTCCCGGCGCGAGCGTGCTCGAGATGAATTGCGGCACCGGCGAGGATGCTCTGTGGCTGGCACGCCGCGGCATTCAGGTACTGGCGACCGATGTCTCGCCCCGGATGTTGCAGGTGGCGCAGGAGAAGCTCGCCGCGTCCTCGCCCGTAGCGACCGTGCGCTTCCGCCGGCTTGCATGGGAGGATCTCGACGCGCTCGATGCGGGTCCATTTCACGGTGCGCTCTCCGATTTCGGCGGCCTCAACTGTGTGAACGACCTGCGGCGGGCCTCACAGGCACTCGCGTCGAAGCTGCTGCCCGACGCGGTTGCCATCCTGTGCATCATGGGACCGCGGGTTCCTTGGGAATGGCTCTGGTTTCTCGCGCGTGGCGATGGCGCGCGCGCGTTTCGGCGCTTGCGCCCGGGCGGCGTGCAGTGGTCCGGAGTGCCGATCCACTATCCCTCCATCGCCAAGATCCGCAGCGCCTTCGGCCAGGAGTTTCGGGTCTTGCGCGTCTCCGCGCTCGGAGCTCTCTTGCCGCCGCCGTATACCGAGAGATGGCTCGGCCGCTACCCGCGTGTCATCGCCGCACTCAACCGGCTGGAGCGCCGCTTTGAAACGCGGTGGCCCTTGCCGATGCTTGCCGATCACTATCTGATGGAACTGCAGCGCGTTTGATTGCTCTGGCCTGTCCTGTCTGTCGAGGTGCGCTCGCAATCACAGGGGACAGTGCGCTGTGCGCTACGTGCCATTATGGCTGCGCCAAGCGAGACGGCATCTGGCGCATGCTGCGCCCGGAGCGGCTCGCCGCAATCGACAGATTTCTCGACGACTACACGAGGATACGTCTGTCCGAGGGTCGCGGCTCGATCGATCCAGCGTTCTATCGCAACCTGCCTGACTGTCCGCCCGAGCATCCCATGGCGTGGCAGTGGCGCTTGCGGCGGCGCACGTTCCTGTGCTTTCGCGACCGAGTGCTGCCTGCAGCAGGCGCCCGTTTGCGCATTCTCGATCTGGGCGCTGGCACCGGTTGGCTCTGCAACCGGCTGGCGAAGCTCGGGCACGAACCCTGTGCCGTCGACTTGAGCTGCAACGCCCGGGACGGTCTCGAGGCTGCGCGGCATTTCGACCCGGATTGGCTGCGCATCCAGGCGGAGTTTGACTATCTGCCGTTCGCGAGCGGAAGCTTCGACGCGGTGGTGTTCAACGCGAGTCTGCACTATTCAAGCGACTACGCGACGACGCTCCGCGAGGCGCTGCGCGTGATGGCCCCCGGAGGCCTGCTGGTAGTTCTGGAGACTCCGGTATACAAGCTTGAGGCAAGTGGGCGGCGCATGGCCGAAGAGCGGCACGAGCTATTCCTCAAGCGCTATGGAACCCGGTCAGATTCGCTGGGCAGTCTCGAGTATCTGACGTGGACGCGTGTCGCAGAGCTGAGCGTGCGACTCAATCTGCGCTGGCAGGTCATGCGGCCATCGTACGGCATTCGGTGGGCGCTGCGTCCGTGGGTCGCGCGGGCCAGAGGAGCGCGCGAGCCGAGTCAGTTTCCTGTCCTGATCACGAGGGGGCCTGATTGAGCTCGCTCCCCGACTGGCGCGCGCTCGAAGCTGAAATACGACTGCTGCTAGGGGCAGCACCGCAGGATCGCCAAAGGCTTCTCGACAGCTTGCGAGCCTATTCAGCACGCGTGGTCAGCGAAGCTCGCCGCCTGGATGCGCAGTCGCCGGCAGTCAAGTCAGGCATTCCGGATTGGCTGTACCGGCCGGTATTTATCTGTGGCCACCATCGCTCTGGCACCACGCTGCTGCAAAGTCTCTTGGATGGGCATCCGGATCTAGTGGTGTTGCCAAGCGAAGGCACATACCTCAGCTCCTTTAGGTATGTGGCCTCGGAGAATCCACCGAGTTCCAGTGTGGATCGATTCATGGGCGCGTGGATCGAGCGATTCATCTCGCCGAATACAGACCCCCACTTCAAACTTGGGCTCAGCACCGACCAGCGTAACCCGTCGCTGCAACTGTGCCGCGCCATGCTGGCGTGGCAGCGTGCGCTGCTGGGCCTCAAGCGGGATCTCGTCAAATTCCGCCTCATGTTGGCCTTGGTGGCTGCTTACGCCGAACAGCGCTCGCTGCCTCGCGGACCGGCGCGCTGGGTGGAAAAGACTCCCTTGAACGAGTGCAACCTCTCCGAGCACTTGGCCTTTCAGGACGCCCGTTACATACAGATGGTCCGCGAGCCGACGGCTACGCTGGCTTCCCTGCGGGCCGCATATTCAGGCTCTCCTGAGCGGTTCCAGGTGCTGAGGCATGTACGAGCCATAGCAAATTCCTTCCGCTTGGCGCGGCTGCACGAGCGCAGGCATCGAGCTCGGTATCTGGTGGTCCGATATGAGGACTTGACCACCGCACCTGCGCGAGAGATGGATCGGATACGTGAATTCCTTGGGATCTCAGCTCATCCGACGCTGCTGATTCCAACATCCCTCGGCCAACCTGTGGCCTCGAACTCCTCGTTCTTACGCTCATCGCCCGGTGTGATTGCATGCCGTCCCGAGGCGATGAGCTCTGCGACGCCTCAGGATGATGAGCTGGTACGGGTCTTTTGCGGCCAGGAGGCTCAGGCGAGGGGTTACCACGTCCATGCGTCGCAGGCCCGGCGTCGGCGCGTGACTCCCGCTATGATTTCCCGAGCAATTCTGATAACGAAGTATTCAGGGCAGCAACTAGCCGAGCTCATGAGGGGACTCGGCAGCGACCGGAGCCCGAAGAGCGGGCATTGACGTGGCTTGCGCTGCCGTTGCCGATACGGGCATCAAGCTGCGAGCGAGGAGCATTCCGGCGAGCACATAGTCGGCGGTCACGTAGCGCGCCCACGGAGCGGGGAAGAGCACGAACCGCACGATGAGGTAGCCTGCGAGGCCGACGCACAGGACCAAGCGCCGCTGGCCGCCGCGGTCCGCGAGCTCGCTGGCGGTCGCGTGCCGCTCGCGAGTCGCAGCAAGCAGCAGAATTGCGGTGAAGACGGCATACAGCGCCGATTGGAAGTCCGCACCGAGAATCTGCAGGAATCCGCGGCCGAGTGCGTGGAGGTAACCCGCGAGGTTCAGGGTGAGATTGGGCACGATGGGGTGGGCACGGTCCTCGATCAGCTGAAAGTTGAGATCGGCAAGGTAGCCGTAGTTACCGGACACGTGCTCGACGACCAGGAAACCGAGTAGCGCCGCGAATCCGACCGCGATCGTTGCCGAGCGCCGATGCGGTTGCAGCACCGCCGCGGCGCATGCCAGCAACAGTATGAGTACGACGGCGTCCGTGCGCGTCGCCACCATCAGGACTGCGATCAGCGCCGGCCACGCCGTCCGCGCCCCGCTCCACAAGCCGCGCATCCACGTCCAGACGAGCAGCAGGGTCAGTAGTGCTTCGAGCGCGTCGGGCGTCGAGAGGCTCGCCAGATTCAGCCCGCCGGCAGCGATCCAGGTGACAGGCACGGCGACGCGCCAAAGGCCCGCGAGTCCAAGCATCCCCGCCAGCACGTAGGACAAGGCAACGGCGAGTGCCGTCGCTACCGCCGAGACGAGGTACGTCGCGACGATGTCGCTGCCAATCAGCCATCCGACGGCGGAGCACACCGCGATGTAAAAGGGTCGAATCGTGTACAGCTGACGATTCACGCCGAAGTAGTCATCGTCGCGGTACATGCGCTCCCGGTAGGGGCCCGACACATAAGCCTGAAAGCGCTCTGCGCCGACCATTGCCGCCAGTTCGCGGAAGGCCTCGTCCTTGCCTGCGGCCCCGCGCGCTTGCTTGGCGAGGGCAGCGTAGGGAATCGCATCGTAGTTCAACGATGGATGCAGAATTCCGAACATGAGGCTGAGCACGGCTAGCATCGCCGTTGCCACCGCGACAAGCGCGGAACCCCATTTGTTGCTCATACGCGGCCGACGCTCCCGTGGCGGCTTGCAGGACTGTCTAATCCACGGCGATGGCCGACAGCGTTTTGTCCCCCAGCGCCGCACGCACCGGCAACAGAGTTTCCGCCCGCACGGGGCGCGAGAGCGCCCAATGCCCGATGCGTCGCAATTGCGATTTCGCATACCACTGCGGCGCGGAAGCCCAGGGCCCAGTACTCGCCATGAGTCTCATCTTGGCAAGCTGCTCCCCATCGGGATGCACGCGGCTCACAACATAGCGCAGCATCTCCCCGCCTGAGCGCGCCCAGGCGATGCCGGGGAGCGGATCCACGAAGGCATGAGAATAAGAAACCTCGGACAGGGTGCGCCGTCGGGAAACGCGCCTGAGAAGGCTTGGACAACTGTGCTCGGCCCGCTCGAGCACCTCGCCGGGCACGGCACCGGGAAAGTAGCGCGCCGTCAGCTGCAGCGGGGCGTAGGCCCACCAGAGCCGGCGCGTCGGTGTCTCGATGGCGCTGAGCTCGTGCCAATCGCGAGCCCTCATCACGGCGCACAGCCGAGCGATATCGTTGAGCTGAATGAGCCGCACCGCGCGCGACACCATGCTGCCGGCCATGTGCGCCAGCACGTGCAGCATCAGCGTGGCCGTTGATCGATAGTAGTTGACTCCGGGTGCGCCGCCCTCGAGGCCGAGCGCATCAGTGATATCGAAAAGCTCGAGCGGCAGCCGCTCGCCGACCTTCACGTGAACATCGATATTGATGGGGTTGTCGGTGGCTTCCCCGAGCGCGCAGTACGCTGTGCCAACGAGCGGCTCGAAGCTGCGGTGCTTCCAGGTGACCCCCGTCTCGCGGTAGCCGAGTGTGCGCAGCAAAGTCGCGACCGCTTCGAGGTCGGCGGAGCGGATCAGCAGGTCGAGATCGGCCATCGGTCGCTCGCCCAGCGCATAGAGTCCACGTGCTTGCAGCGCCGCCCCCTTCAAAGCCATGACGGGGAGACCGCGCTCCCGCGCGCCCGCGCCGAGCTGGGCCACGAGTTGCAGCAGACGCTCCTGTCGCGCCCGCGTGTGCTGGTGCTGCGCAGCAAGATACTGCTGCCACGTATTCGGACCCACCCAACGCAGCGAGCGCGCGAGCAGCGACGCTACCCCATGCATCGCCGCTACCGCAGGTGCGAGGCGCCATTCGAGCTCGCTCCAGCGCGGCTCGAGCTCACTCGGGCAGCCGAGCTCCGCACCCAGGGTTTCGGTCACCCGACGCAGGGCGCTCTGTACGAGCGTCATCGGCACCCCCTGCACGCTCGGCATGTGCGCTGCTCAGCGCAGAGCGCGCGAGCCGCGCGCCTCGGGCACGTGCGCCTCGGCGTTGCGAAACTGCGGAGCACACTCGATCAAATTGGCCCAACGCTCCTCCCAGGAGCGCTGCGCGAGTGCTCGCTGCGCTCCATCGACGCCCCGCGGCGCACACTGCAACGACACCTGATCGTGCAGCAGATTGCGTACGGCGCGATAGAAGTCCGACGTGTAAGTACCACGAAACATCATCGCCAGATCGTCACTCGCGTACCAGTTGGTCTTCTCTCCGAGCTGCGCCTTCACCAGCTCGTAGAACTTCGTTCCCGGCAGGGGGTAGGCGACACTGACCCCGACGTCATCGGGCCGCGCAGTGCCGATCAGCTCCCGGGTTGCCTCGATATCCTCCAGCGCTTCGCCAAGATAGCCGAGCTGAATAAAGAAACCCACGCGGATACCCTCGGCACCGAGGCGCGTGCGCGCCTCGAGCACGTCCGCCACCCGGATACCCTTGTTCATGGCATCGAGCACGCGCTGACTGCCGCTCTCGGCGCCGAGCCACACCTCGCAGCAACCTGCCTCGCGCAGGGCGGCCGCCATCTTCACGCTGATCAGATCGGCGCGGGACTGGACGGTGAAGGGTACGGCACCATCTGCGGCGTGCACCGCCGCCGCGAACTCCTGCACCCAATCGACCCGGAAGCCGAAGATGTCGTCCGCGAACCAAACGTGGTCGGGCGCGAAGTGGCGCCTGATGTACGTCATCTCGGCAGCCACTTCTGCGGCCGGGCGCTGTAGATACTGATTTCCCCAGATCGGCTTGGCACACCAGGAGCACCGGAAGGAGCAGCCGCGCGAGGCGGCCATATTCAAACTGAAGAAGCCATGGGCAGCGCGCCACATCGAGCGATAGCGCTCGATATCGACGAGATCCCAGGCCGGCAGCTCCGGTTGCGGCGCCGGCGCGGACGCCGGCCGCGCTGCGCTTGCAAGCCGCGCGGGCCGGACGACGGCCAAGCGGCTACCCCCGCTGTGCCTGAGCTCCCCCAATCCCGCCACGAGCTGCTGTGTGCCAAGCTCGGGACATGCATCGAGCCGGGCGACGAGCTCCTGCAACGTGGCCAGCCCCTCGCCGAGCAGAACGACATCCGCACCGGCGCTCAGGTAGGCCTCCGGTGCGTCGCTTGCATCCGAGCCGGCGGCAATGACGCGCGCTTGTCCCCCGCGCGCGGCGCCGATCATGTTGCAGGCCGCCCGCCGCATGGTTGCCAGACACATCTTGCTCAAAAAGTTGTAGTTGTCCTCGTACACGAGCACCAGCTGCGGCTCGCTCGCCCGCAACAGCCGGTCGTACTCCTCCATGCCTTCCGCGAGCATGGCATCGAACAGCGACACGCGATGTCCCGCGCCCCGCAGCATCGCCGCCACCTGCAAGGTGGCGAGCGGCGGATACGGTTTGGCGCGATCGAGCTGCTTCTTATCGAGGCGCAGGAAATAGGAGTGGCAGACCAGAATGGAGAGCATGGTGCGATGCGGCTCAGAAAAAGCCGTGCAGCTCCAGAAAATACAGCTGCTCGTGCTGGGTGTCCGCCTGGGGGATGCCATCGAGGTAGCGCACCCCCGCCCGCAGCTGCACGAACTGAATCGGCGAGAACTCGTACACCAGGCTCCAGCGCGCCTGGCCGTTGTGGTGCACGCTGATCGACAGATCGGGAGCGAGCTGCTCGGCCGTGACCTTCAAATTGTGACCTCGCGCGATGAGCCAGTCGGCCTCGAGCAAGCCGCCGGCGGTTCTTAGTCCGTTACGAACCGTATGGTCAACTACCAGATCGACTTCGGCAAGCCATCCGATCGGACCCGTCTTCAGGCCCCCGAACAGCCCGTACGCCGCGCGGCGGCCGCTCGTCGCCGAGTCGTTGAGGTCCAGCGCCAGTCCTGCGCGCCAGCCGGCGTGCACGAACTGAAGCTGCGTGCCGTACTGTTTGCCATTGCTGACCACCGGGCCACCCGCCGTACCGTTGCTCACATCGATCTGCAGATCCCAGGGCCCGCGCAGGTAGCCGAACTCGACTGCATCATCGGGCGTGGTCATGTTGATGCCCGACACCTCTTGCACGAACGCCGTCTGATCCTGAAGCCGGAAGCCGAACGGTAGGTACATCTGCCCCGCCCTCAGGTACCAGTCGTGAGCCGCTGACCAGTACATTCCATAGGCTTCGCGATTGACAGCCCCACCCGGGGCGACCTGCTCATCGACGTACACGAGCAGCCGGTCGGGAATGACGTTCGCATCGAGGTACACGCGCGTCTGCTGCATTGCGAACTGATTGGTCGAGGGCTGATTGCGCACCTTGTCGAGGGTGTAGTCGTAACGCAGATCACCGCCAATCGACAGGAACGAGTTGATCGCGCCGGTCCAGACATTCGAGCCGGTGTCGATGTGCTTGGCCGCGAGCACTGTCTGGGCGAACACATCGCCGTAAGTGTTGCGCAGCCCGCCGCCCGTCGGATTGAGGTGACATTGAGAGCACTTGAAGCCCTGCTGAACGGCGATGTAGGGCTCGGCCTGTGCACGCGAGCAGGCGCCGAGCAGGCCAATGGCGAGCACGGCGATCGCAAGCGCACTCGAGCTGAACCCGGTTCGCCTCATCGCGCAGCTTCCACCGTGAAGACGAAATCGTAGTCGGCACCGAGGGACACGGCGCTCACGTCGGCGAGTGCGCCCCCACCGCGGCCGTGCAGGGTCACGCGGTAGAGCCCGGGGCCGAGCGGCGTTACCGGCTGAATGATCACATCCGCTGGATTGCCATCCGCCAGCCTCAGCTTGGTGGCCAACGGCGCTCCGAGCGCCGACACCAGCTCACTGCCGTGCACCTGCTCGAGCACGACCGTCGTGCTATTGACGAGCGATGCATCGAGCTCGTGGGAGAACGCCACGATGATGTGATCCAGGGGCCCAGTGACCGTGGCCGCATCGATGGGCGATGTGGCCACGACTTCGAATGCCGCTCGCTGCGCATGCACCTCGGCCTGCAGGGCCATCGATTGCGACATCAGCGCGCCATCGGTGACCCACTGCCGGATCGTATCGATGGTGGACTGTGGCAGGTACGGGCCGCCGAGTGGCATACGACCGCCCTGAATCCCCGGGCTGCCCTGGATCTTGAGGACCAGGTAGCTGTGGTCGGGATCGCCGGGCTTGACCCGTTGCAGGCTCGGCTCTTCGGAGCTGGGTACACCGACCAGCAGCTCGTAGCTGTGCGCAGCATCGAGCTGCAGCCCCTGCGGTGCGCTCGCCCCGATGTGACAGCGAGTGCAGATCGGCGTGAAGACGTTGTCTTGAATGGAGGCGAAATCGGCTGTGAGCGGCCCGCCTCCTCCTGAGCCTATCGGCTGCCCGTTCTGGTCAAGACCTTCCCCGTTTCCGGCGCATCCGGCGGCCAGCGCGAAGGCCAGCCACAATACCGATCGGGTCGCTCCAGCCAACCGCATCGCTCCCAACTCACAGGCAAGGTCTATCCAGTTGAGTACCCGACCCCTCCCGGACGGTTCACCCCGCGCAGCGTCAGTCTGTGCGCAGCGGGCTGGCCGTTCGAGCCGCTCAGAGCGAGCCTGGCGGAGAAGCCTGCGACGCGCCTGTGGGCGCGGCAGCGCTCGGCTGCAGAGACTCTGACGGCGTTGCCACACTGCTCCGCTGTGCCGGCTCATCGGGCGCGCTGCTGCTCGGATGAGGCGCGGCCGGAGCAGCGCCGCCCTGCTCCGATGAGCCGATGTTCTTGGTTGAGGAACCCTCAGCCGCATGCGCCGCGGCATGGCGTGCCGCCTCGCGCTCGGCTTCTGCCGAAGACGGCGGCAGCTGCTGTGCCGTCAAGGTCGCGGAGTTGATGACCGAGGGGTCGTCACGCAATTTCAAATACAGCTGCCCTTCCGTGGGATGCGGAACCGGAAGCGCAAACCCCGGAAAGCCATCCGGTACCTGGACCGGGTGCTCGAAGCCCCGGTCGGATGCGACCGCGTCGACCAGAAAGAGCCCGGATCCTGAGAGCTTGCAGGCGAGGTCCGCGCTCGCGGGACACTTGAGCTCACTCAGCACTGGCAAGCGCACGAGCGTTGCAAGCGGAATCCATTCTCCCGCAACGCCACCGGCCAGGACGCGAAAATGCAGCGGACCGAAAGCGGATGGCCCGAACGCCTTCGCCGGGTCGAATGTCGCGACGGCCACTTCCGCATCCTCGAGCATGAGGCCGCCGTCGGCGATCCCGAGCGAGGCCACGAACGCGCCATCGACGGTTGCAACCTCGAGCTTCTCATCGCGGGTGAATCGTGTCGGTGAGAGCGATCTCACGGAGAAGGTGAGCCGAGCGCCCTGGGGCAGCTCGTCGGTACTTGCAAGTTGAATCCTGCTGTCCACGCCAACGGGCGCCGGCTGCACACTCTTGCCGATCAGGCTCACCGCAGGTCGCGGCGCATCGACGCTCGCACCGAGCTCGAACGCGCGCCCGTCCTTCAGCATGATCGTGGCCTGCGCTGTCGTGCCCTGTGCCAGAGCAAGCGCCGCCTGCGTGTCCTGGGCGGTCATGGTGAGCTCGTCACCCGCCGGCACCTTGGCCAGCGATCCGGGCACGAACTCGATGCCTTTCAAAGTCAGGCTCGCTACCTCATCGAGTCGGCTGCCCTTCAGCACGCCGCGCGTGTCTCCCGCATGAATGGTGAAGCTATCCAGATGTGCGGCCTCGGCGAACGCGTGCAACGCCACGGGCTGCGGCTGAGAGGCTCCGTACTGGCTCACGAGCAGCGTGACCGTGCCGGGAGCTGCGCTTTGCAAAGGCAGCTTGATCTCGACCTCATTGGGTTTGAGCGGCTTCCATTCGGTCTTCAGCTCCTTGCCCGCTGCATCCTTGAACATGATGCCGTCGATGCAGCTCACGCTGCTCGCCCTGAGGTGCACCGTCTCCTCGCGCCCGACGATCAGCGAGCCCTCGTCCTTGGACGCGACCTCCCAGGCCTGGGCATGCGTGTTGACCAGCTCGAAGCTTGGACCGGCATAGGCATCGAAGCCCCAGCGCCCGTGCAGTGCACCGTGAATGCTGTCGCCCAGGGCCGCGGTGCGGGCCGCCGCCGTATCGACCACGAAGCCACCCTGCTCGGCATCGGCATTCACCGGCAGGTCGATGCTCGTGCCGTCCTTGCCTTTGAGACTCAGGACGAGCCCGTGTGCGTAGGTGGTGGAGAACACCAAGGGTGCGCCTTCGACGGGCAGCACGAGCGTGTCCTTCCGTGCGCAGTAGATCTCGCGCGCATCGACGGCGTGCAGTGGGGGCGGTCGGGCCGCCTCCACGGCTGGCAGGGCAGCAACCAGCACCGACTTGGGATCGTGAAACGAGGGCGGCGTATTCAACGTGAGCGCCACCCGCTCACTCTGTTGGGACGCGAGCGCGGGAATGTATTGATAGCGCGCCGTATGGAAGGACTCCATGATCCGCGCAATGTCCAGCACGGAAGCTATATACGGACTGTAGTAGCCGTAGCTGAGCTGCGGCGTGTAACTCGCCTCCATCGCCAGGTCACCGGCCGGTCCCGAAGTGAGCGCCTCGACGATCGAGGTGCTGTGGCCATCATTGAGAATGAGCGATTCCTGACCCTGCATGAGGCACGGGGCCTGCAGCTCGGGGATGCGCTCCAGGCACTTCTCGTCCACCTTGATGGCGAGACTGCGCGCGAGCAGCGGGGCAGCCGTTTTGAGACGTGCCGGATCGGTTTCGTTGAGGGCGCGGATCGCACGCAGGTAGGCCTCAAGCCGCGAGCGATCGAGCGTCGCCTGATTCAGATCCTGTGAGGTGCGCACGAATGCCCCCGGCCGCCCGCGCACGGCGTTCACGAGGGTGCGAAAGTCCCCGCTCGTCTGCGGCGCGAGGAACACCAGCACTTGCTGCGCGCCCTGAGGCACCGTGAGCGTGAGTCCCTGCTCGGCACACTTCGCCGCCCAAGTCTCGCAGCGGAAGAACCACTCAGGTGGTGGCGGATTGGTCGAGCCGCGCAGAAACGCGACCACCAGCAGGTAGTGCGCGGACTGCGTGGTCGGCAGATCCGCCTTGATCCATAGCTGATCGCCGAACGCGAGATTGGGTACCTCGGCCACCGGCAGCGTGCTGCCGCCTCTCGTGATCCGCGCTTCGAGCGTCGGGCCGGCGAGATCAAACGGTGCCGGATCTGCGCAGCAGATGCCGCTTGCGATGACGAGGGTGGCCGCGAGACCGAGCGAGCAGCGGCGCAGCATCATGGCTTCGAATACGTCCCTATATGTGCCGACGATTGCACCACCGGAGGCGGCGGAGCGCTCGGCGCGAGTATACACGGGCGCGCGCGGCGCGCCGCCCTGCCGGGCGTCGCCGATTCGCGACGTGCGGGCTGGCGAGCTCGCGCGCTTTGATTGAAGTTGCCGCGAACGCTGCGCGGTCGAGCGTGGATCCGCAGTCGGCGCGAGCCGCGCGCGCTGCTGAAGCTGGCTGATGGAGTGGCTAGTCCTGCAACGCCGGCGACAGCTGCGGCATGCTCGTCGCCACGCCGAGCGCCAGGCCTTGTTCAGGCGCCTCGATGGAATCGACCCGCCGCAGCTTGCGGGTCAACACTCGATTTCTCTGCTCCGTGGTCTCGATGCTGCTGTGGGCCTCCTCCAGCTTGCGCTTCGTGTGCGCGAGAGCGGAACCGAACTTCTCGAATTCCGCTTTCACGGCACCCAGCAGTGACCAAACTTCCGACGAGCGCTTCTCGATCGCGAGCGTCCGGAACCCCATCTGGAAGCTGTTGAGCAATGCGCCGAGCGTCGTCGGTCCAGCGACGTTCACCTTGCACTCGCGTTGACACCAGTCGGCCACTCCGGGACGCCGCAGCACCTCCGCATACAAACCCTCGGTGGGCAGGTAAAGGATGGCGAAATCCGTCGTGGACGGTGGCTCGACGTAGCGCTCGCGTATGGTGCGCGCTTCGCTTTTGATGCGCGCCTCCAGCGCCTTGCCCGCCTCCTCGATCGTGCTCAGGTCGGAGCGCTCCTGCGCATCGACGAGCCGCTGATAATCTTCCAGAGGGAACTTGGCATCGATCGGCAACCACATGGTTCCCGAGTCGCCGCGGCCCGGAAAGCGGATCGCGAACTCGACGCGAGCGCCGGAGCTCGGCCGCGTCTCCACGTTCCTCGCGAACTGCTCGGCCGTCAGCATCTGCTCGAGCAGGGTTCCGAGCTGCACCTCGCCCCACGTGCCGCGCGTCTTGATGTTGCTGAGCACCTTCTTCAGGTCGCCAACACCGGTCGCTAGAGTCTGCATCTCACCCAGTCCGCGATGCACGAGCTCCAGCCGCTCGCTCACCAGCCTGAACGAATCACCGAGTCGCTGCTGCAGCGTCGCGTGCAGCTTCTCGTCGACGGTCCTGCGCATCTCCTCGAGCTTGCTCGCGTTCTCGGCGCGAATCGCACCCAGCTCCTCCTTGAGCGAGCGATCGACGCTGCCCTTCAGGTCCTGCAGCCGATCGCTCACACTCGAGATCGTGCCGGTCGCGGTGTCGTTCAACGCCCGTGCACCTTCCACCGTGCGCGTGATGATCTCGGCAAGCTTGGCATCGGTCGTTCCACGCAGCTCCTCGAGCCGCTGTTCCAACAGCGACACGCTGTTCTTGAGCGTTGCACCGATCTCCGTGCGCACATGCGCAAGCGCCTCATTGATCGAGCGCTGACCCGAATCGAGCCGGTCCCCCAGCGTGGCGGCATGGCGCGCATCGCGCTCTTCGGCCTCCTGCCTAATGGCAAGATGACCGGCGGCTAGGCGGTCCTGGATGACCGCTACGCCCTCGGCCGTCTGCAAGGGAATGAGGGAGTGCAGCTTGATCACCGCAGTACTCAATGCAGTTTGCGCCTCCGCGCCCGCTGCCATCCGACCCCGGGTCTCCGAGACGCTGCGGTCGATGCTCTCGCAGGTCGACCGTATGTCCGAAGCCGCCCGTACGAGTTGGCCGAGCGCCTGCGCGTTGCCGTCGAGGAGCGCAAGCTTCTGCAGCGCTTCGAAGCTCAGCCGGTCACGCCGCCGACTTGCGGCAGCCAGCACGCCAAGAGCGATGCAGATCCCGAGCAAGAGCAGCGCATTGGCTCCGAGCAGCATCTCCATGGCTCCTCCGCGAACTCTCGGTGGCCTGTCGATATGTACAGTCCGCCTATTGTGCTCGAGGATGCGCCTGGACACAATTAGTAGAGGATCACCCGCCGCCCGCGAGGCGGCTGAGTGAGCGTGCGTTCCCCGGCCTGGGACCAGAGGCGACCGCGAGGCTCACGGTCTCCATCCACTCTCGGCGTAGGATGGCAGCTCGATAGAGCGAGGCCCGAGATTCATGACAATAACAGCGGGGGACGGGGCAAGGCGCGGGGCGCGAGCCGGCATGCTGTCTGGGCTGGTGGTTCTGATCGGCCTTGGCGGCTGCTCCCTCATCTCGCTCAAGACGCCCGAGCGTCCGCTGTCCACGCGCGACTTGAACGCCCGCATTCTCACGCGCCAGTACTCCAGCGACTTCATCGACACGGTCAACCACAGCGCTGACGAGATCGCGGTGGGTGAGACCGACCCCACGGTGCTCACCAACACCTTGCGCTGGAAGATCGCCGCGACGAGTGAGAGCCGGCATGCGGCCACGCAGATCGCCCCGATGATGGCCGTGCTCGACACCTGGACCCTCGCCGTTCAGATGAAGGACTTCCTGACGCCGGGCGCTCCCGGGGGCCAGCTCTTTGGTCATCACCAGCAGCTCGCCGTGAGTGCCGCGAGCGAGCTCCAGAGCAAGGCAGAGTCGCTGGCCCGGCAGGTCATTCCAGCGGGCGATTTCGCCCGTTACCAGCAATTCGTCGACGCGTACACGCAGGAGCACCCGCTGCAGAGCCTCGAGTTCCTGCGGCCCTCGGTCGTCGAGGCGTGGACGCAACAGGGTGGCCCAGACATCAAGCTGGTGGATTCGCTCGGTACGATCCCCGAAGCCGTCACCGATGCCTCCGAGCGCGTGCAGATCCTGACCGATACGCTGGCCGCGCAGACGATGTGGCAAACGCAGCTCGCGCTGCGGCAATCGCGTTTCACCGGCGATGACATCCAGGCCGCGTTGAAGCGCTTGGATGAGCGTCTCGGGCACATGTCCACGCTCGCCGACAATGCGCCGCAGCTCGTCCACGATGCCATCAACGACGTCCGCGCCAGCGTCATCGATGTGCTCAAGCACGTCGATGCCTCGACCGCATCCATGATCATGGCGGTGCGCAACGAGCGCCTCGCGCTCGCCGATACCGTGGAGCACGAGCGAGCAGCCATATTCAAGGAGGCCGAGGCACAGCGCCGGGATATCGTGCAGGATGCGGGGCGCCTCAGCGACAGGATCGTCAGCTCATCGGGGCGCGAAGTACGGCGTCTGGTGCGCGAGACGCTGCTGCTCCTCAGCCTGCTCGTGGTGGTCGTGCTGGGAATGCCCTTCATCGCAGGCTACCTGGTCGGTCGCGCGCACCGCACACGCGATCACCGCTGAGGCTCGCGCCTCTCCTCGGCACACACATTGTACTTTGCATTGCAAAGTAAGCGCGCTCGCGCCTAGAGTGCGCGCGCATGCCGCTACACTCTCCAAGCGTAAGTGCCACGCCCGTGCTGCGTCCGCCCCGGCACCTGCGCGCGCTGGCGGTGCTGCTGGTCGGCTTTGGCGCCCCCTCGCTCATGCGGGCGACCGGGGCCCGTTCGGCATCGACTACCGCGTGACCTGTGACAACAGCGGCATCTGGGCGCGCAGCAATCAGGAATTCGTGATCTACAGCATGATCGGCGTGGTCGGAGCCGGTGCGCTCTGGGAGGGGGGTGAGGAGCGCCTCGGAAAGACCTTCTGGCAATCGGTGGATGCCGGCCTCATCAGCGGTGGCGCGGCCTACGTGCTCAAGTACGCCTTCTCACGCGAACGACCCGATCAGACGGCCGACCCCAATCGCTGGTTCACGGGAAACGGCCAGAGCTTTCCCAGTGGCGAGGTGACTACCACGAGCTCGCTCGTCACCCCGTTCGTGCTCGAGCATGGACACGAGCATCCCGCGGTCTATGCGCTCGAGCTGCTGCCGATCTACGATGCCATTGCCCGCGTGAAGGTTTGGGGACATTGGCAGAGCGATGTGATCGCAGGCTTCGCCCTCGGCAGGGCGAGTGGCTATTTTCTGCACCGACCCGGCTCGCCGCTCGTATGGAGCGTGATGCCGCACGGTATTCAGATCGGGTTCAAGAAGCAGTTCTGAGGCTTGGTGCGGGAGGCGGCCGGCGCGAGGTGCTGCGCCCGAGCGTGTAGCCTATGCACGCCACACGCATTTGAATTGGAGGCACGGCCGGGACTCGCACCCGGATACGCGGTTTTGCAGACCGCTGCGTAACTTTTCCGCCACCGTGCCGGCGTTGTCGCACTGCCATCGCAGCACGCGCGCGAATTCTACCGAATTGGCGCGCGCTTGGGCACCGCTGCGCGCCCCAAGACCAAAGCTGCGCGGGTGCATTCGCGCATCCTGGGCCGCATCGCTATTCTATCGAGCATGTCCTCTGCACCTTTACCGCTTAGGATGCTCTCCTCGATGGCGACACGCGAGCTGCTGGCGGAGCTCGCCGCTCGAGCTCAGCGCGTACTCGGGCAGGCGATCGCAGCCGAGGCCGCAGGTGGGGTCGATGTCGCCAAGCGCGTGCAGGCCGGTGAGAAGGTCGACGTCGTCGTCCTCTCTCGCGAGGCGATCGATCGGCTGATCGACTCGGGCCGACTGTTGCGCGACAGCCGCGTGGACCTTGCCAAGTCCGGCATTGCGCTCGCAGTCCGGGCAGGTGACCCCCGTCCCGATATCACGAGCGAGCAAGCGGTCAGAGACGCGGTGCTCTCCGCGAAGAGCGTGAGCTATTCGACGGGTCCGAGTGGGGTTTATCTGGAGAAGCTGTTCGCGCGGTGGGGAATTCTCGAGCAGATTCGGGCTCGCATCCGCGTGGCGCCCCCGGGGGTACCGGTGGGATCGCTCGTCGCGCAGGGAGAGGTCCAGCTCGGGTTTCAGCAGCTCAGCGAGCTGTTGCACCTGGCGGGCATCGAAGTCGTAGGCAGCTTGCCGGAGTCGATTCAGTCGATCACGGTCTTCTCCGCTGCCATCGCGGCGACCTGCCCGAGCCCAGCAGCCGCCCGTGCTCTCCTCGACTACATGGCTGGGGCAGAGACCGCGTCGATCAAGCGACGCTACGGGATGGAGGCCGTCTGAGCGCGATTCGCGCCGCGATCAGGCGTCCGCCGTCACGCGCACCAGCAACTTGCCGAAATTGCGTCCCGTCAGCATGCCGATGAAAGCTTGCGGCGCGCGCTCAAGACCCTCGACGATGTCCTCGCGGTAACGAATGCGGCCGGCTGCGACCCCGGCGCCCACCTCGCGCAAAAAGTCCGCGTAGTGCTCGGAGAAATCGTAGTTGATGAAGCCGCGCACGGTCAGACCGCGCGTGAGAATCGCGCGCATGGTTGCCGCAAGCGAATTGCGTCCAGTGTCCGGCTCGATGCTGTTGTATTGCGCAATGAGCCCGCACACGGGAACGCGCGCGAACCTGTTCAACAGTGGCAGCACGGCTTGCCACACGGCTCCGCCGACATTCTCAAAATAGACATCGACGCCATCGGGGCAGGCCGCCGCGAGCCGCTGGGGCAGATCGGGCTGGCGATGGTCGAGCGCCGCATCAAAGCTAAACTCCCGCAGCGCACACGCGCATTTCTCAGCTCCTCCGGCGATACCGACCGCTCGGGCGCCCGCCGCGCGTGCCAGTTGCCCGACCAGCGAACCCACGGGCCCGGTTGCCGCCGCGACCACGACCGTCTCACCGGCCTTGGGCTGACCGATGACACGCATTCCGGCATACGCCGTGAACCCGGGCATGCCGAGCACGCCCAGAGCCGTGCTCACGGGAACCGAGGTGCGTGTGAGCTTGCGCAAACCCGCACCCGGAAGCATCGCGTGACTGCACCACCCGGTCCTCGCGACCACCAGATCACCGGTTGCGTAATCCGGATGGCGCGAGTCGATGACCTCGGCGACGCTCTCTGCGGGCATGACCGCCCCGAGAGCGACCGGAGGGGCGTAGGACTTGCGATCATCCATGCGACCGCGCATGTACGGATCGAGGGAGAGATATCGCACCCGCAGCAGCACACCGCCGTCCTCGACCGCGGGGACGGACTGCTCCTCGAGTCGAAAGTCCTCCTGCCTCGGTAGGCCCTGTGGCCGCGCAGCAAGCACGATGCGGCGAAGACGTTCTGCGGCCATGGTGATGCCTTCTATTCGTTGAGCCGCTTTCGAGTCTACGCTCACGAATGCAATGCTCGGGTGCTAACGTGACGGAGAATACGGCGAGCCTGCGGCGGTCGCGGCAGGCGGCAAGATCGGAGGTGGCGTGACTGTCGACTATCGGGCGGGATGCCACTGCGGCAATCTCCACGCACTTTACCGCACCTCGCTGCGGCCCTCGGCGTGGTCGGTACGGGCCTGTCAATGCACGTTCTGTCGCGCTCACGGAGCCCTCTCGACCTCCGATCCACAGGGCTCGCTCGCACTGTGGGCGGAACATGAAGGCTCGTTGCACCTCTATTCCTTCGGAACCGGAACCACCGACTTCTGGGTCTGCCGCGCCTGCGGGGTATACGTCGGGGCGGCGATGCGCGGAGCGCCGTTCGGAGTCTTGAACCTGCGAGCGCTGCAGCCCCTGCCGGCGGATCTCCCCTCAGCGATGCCGGTGCGCTACGACGGCGAGTCCCTCGAGGAGCGCACTGCGCGGCGGGCGCAGCGCTGGACTCCCATTCGAGACCTGCCACGGATGTGAGGTCGTCGAGAATATCCCGATAACGTCTTGATTCCGAGGCTACTAGGGGTAACTGCGTAGAGAACTCCGAGCGCGACCGAGGAACAATCCAACTGATTCGAGATCGCACTGGTGGTGATGATGCCCGACAGGTGGTTGCGACCCCGCTCAAGCTCATGAGTCATCCCGTAAGACCTCGGCTATCCGAACCGCTGCGCCGCTCGTTGGAGCTCAGCGTGCTGCTGTGCGCAGCCACTTTCTTCAGCTGCGCTGCGCATGCGTCGGGTGCCGTGAGCTCGGCTGCAGCAAGCTTGTCAGCCGATCGACAGCCGCCCATGACTTTCAGCGCGCTCATCTACGATCGCGAGTATCCCTACATCGGTTACGCCAATGTGCCGATGGACAACGATGTGGCGCACTTGCAGCAGAGGCTTGCAAGCGGCAAGGCGCAACTGCAGTTCCAGGGGCCGAGCGGCTATCTGCAGTCCCTTCTCAAAGCACTGCGCATCGATCCCAGCTCGCAAACCTTGGTCTTCTCCAAGACCAGCCTGCAGTTTCAGATGATCAGTCCCGCCACGCCGCGCGCCATTTACTTCAATGACGACACCTATGTCGCCTACATTCCGAATACGGGACTGCTCGAGATCAGCACGATGGACAGCCTCATGGGGGCGGTCTTCTACACGCTGGTCAACCGGGCGGATCAGACCACGCATCTCGAGCGCGAGACTTTGCGCTGTCTGAGCTGCCACGACACTTTTTCACTGGGTGGCGGCGGAGTTCCAAGCTTTCTGTTTCTCTCCGCCTACAACATCGAGAAGGGCACCGTGCTCACCAATGCGGTCGCCAATCCCGTCACGGACGAGACACCGCTCGAGGAGCGTTGGGGAGGCTGGTACGTAACGGGCAAGCTCGGCGGCATTATCCATCTCGGGAATGTCCTGCCGCAGCCTCCGGGACAGACGCTGAGAGTGAGCCAGCTCCATCCGCGCGACATCGACACTGTCGCTGGATTCCTGGATACCCGCCCTTACCTCAGCGACAAGAGCGATGCGGTCGCGCTCCTGGTCTTCGAGCATCAGGTCGACCTGCACAACCTGATCATTCACGCGAACTACAAGTCCCGGATGCTGCTGGAACGGGAGACTCCCGGGAGCTCCACCCGGCAGCTGACCTTTACGCAGCTGTCCCCCTCCATGCAGGCGAAATTCAAGTCTCTGCTCGAGCCGCTGGTCCGCGGCCTGCTGTTCGTGCATGCCGCGCCACTCACGGCTCCCGTGGCCAGCACGTCGGGATTCGACCAGTGGTTCCAGGCGCTCGGGCCGCGCGACCCACAGGGGCGCTCCTTGCGCGATCTCGATCTTCGTACGCGCCTGTTCCGTCATCCGTTGAGCTTCCTGATCTATTCACAGGGTTTCGATTTCCTCCCTGGCTGTGCCAAGGAATACGTCTACCAGCGGCTCGCCGAGATACTGAGCGGCCGCGACACGAGCGCAACGTACGCGCAGCTCTCGGCAGCCGAACGCCGTTCGATCTATGAGATCCTGAGCGCCACCAAGCCTGAATTCGCCGCGTTCGTCGCAGGTGCAGGCGCTTCCCGACCACCCACCTCCTGATCTTCGACAGCGCTATATCGGGGCGCCGAGGAGGAGCGCAAAATCGCCTCCGTGTCCTTTCACGGAGGCCCATCGGATGCGTACCCCCTCGAGAGCGCGAGACTACCTACGGCTGCTGAGCCTCGGTGTACTGAGCGTCACGACCCTGATGATTCTGACGGGCAGCCCGCGTGCCGACGACGGCAAGGCCCGCCCGAACTCGGGAATTCTCATGAGCCGCGATCTTGCCGGTGCGCCCGGTAAGGAGGCGCTCGTGATCACCGTCGAATATCCACCCGGCGGCGCATCTGCGCCGCATCGCCATGATGCGAGCGTGTTCGTCTACGTGCTCGAGGGGAGCGTCGTCATGCAGGTCGACGGAAAGCCCGCCGAGACGCTCGCAGCCGGTCAGACCTTCTATGAAGGGCCAGACGATGTCCATCGCGTCTCGAAGAACGCGAGCGCTACGCAACCCGCGAAGCTGCTGGTTTTCATGGTGAAGGACAAGGGTAAGCCCGCCACGCGCCTGGTGCCTTCGGGTCCGAGCTCGCCGTGACCCGCCCGCGATGACGGCTGCAGCGGCGGAGATCGCCGCGTGCTGGGACCTCGATCCCGCGGTTCTCTATCTGAATCACGGCTCCTTCGGCGCCTGTCCCCGCGCGGTCCTGCAGGCGCAGAGTGCCCTGCGGGGCGAGATGGAGCGTGGACCGGTGAACTTCCTCGACACGACGCTCCCCGCGCGGCTCGCCGCTGCACGCGAGGTTCTGGCAGGGTTTGTCGGCGCAGAGCCGGCCGATCTCGCCTTCGTGACGAACGCGACCGCGGGCGTGAACGCCGTGCTGCGCTCGCTCAGGCTCGGGCCCGGCGACGAGCTTCTCGTCACGAACCACATGTACGCGGCGTGCCGCAAGGCCGCCGACTTCGTGGCCGCTCGCCATGGCGCGCGAGTGATAGAGGCGCGCTTGCCCTTTCCGGTGCACGATGAGCAGGAGATCGTGGCGAGCGTGCTGGCCTGTGTGTCAGCGCGCACGCGCATCGCACTCATCGATCACGTCACGAGCCCGACTGCGTTGGTGTTGCCGGTCGCGCAACTCGTGAGCGAGCTGCGAGCGCGCAACGTGGAGACGCTCGTGGACGGTGCGCATGCCCCGGGGATGGTCCGGCTGCGAGTCGCGGAGCTGGGAGCGGCCTATTACACCGGCAACGCGCACAAATGGATGTGCGCGCCGAAGGGCGCGGCCTTCCTGCATGCGCGTCGGGATCGACAGCAGGATCTGCACCCCACCGTGATCAGCCATGGCTACGGCAGTGGATTTCAGGCTGAATTCGACTGGACGGGCACTTGCGATCCCACTGCGTGGCTTTGCATTCCGGAGAGCGTACGCTTCATCGGCAGCCTGCTGCCCGGGGGCTGGCCGGAAGTGATGGCCCGCAATCGAAGTCTTGCATTGCAAGCGCGAGCTCTGCTGCTGCAAGCTCTTCGCGTGAGCGCTCCCTGTCCGGAGCAGATGCTCGGCTCGATGGCCTCCATTCCCCTGCCGGTGCCCACGAGCGGCTCGCCGGCGGCGCGCCTTGACTGTAAGGGCCTGCACGCGTGGTTTCGCGATCGAGGCGTCGAGACCTGGCTCTACGCCCAGCCTCGATTGCTGCTGCGAATCTCCGCTCAGCTCTACAACAGCATCGATCAGTTCGAGGTGCTCGCACGACTGCTTGTGGAAGCAGTGCATGGCCGCTGAACACGCCGGCCACACCATTCAGCCACGGCTCTACGCCTTCGACACCTCGATGGTGGTGCTGAGCCTCGTCGTGGGCATCGGCATTTTCCGCACCCCGGCCATCGTTGCGAGCGCCGCGGCGGGCACGTTGCTCTTCTTCGTCGCGTGGGCGGCTGGCGGCCTCGTGAGTCTGCTGGGTGCGCTCGTCTTCGCGGAGATCGGCGCACGGCATGCGCGCGCCGGCGGCTACTATCGGGTGGTCGCAGAGTGCTATCACCCGGCGCTCGCGTTCATGCTGAACTGGTCGCAGACCTTGATGCAGGGTGCAGGTGCGGCAGGTGTCGCCTTCATCGGCGCAGAGTATCTCGTGCCGGTGCTGCTGCCTTTGCAGTGGCGTGGCGCGCAGGCGCCGCTCGTGCTGGCGTGCGTCATGATGGTGACGCTGCTGGCGCTCAACTACCGGGGCATCCGCTTCGGCGCGAGCACGCAGAATGTGCTCTCGATCCTGAAGCTCGTGATGATGGTCGGACTTGCGATCTGCGCGTTGTGGCTCGCACCGCGGACACCGGTCCCGCCGGCCGCCTCGAGGGAGCCCTGGATGCCGCGGCTCGCGTCGGCGCTCGTACCTTGTTTCTATGCGTACGGCGGCTACCACATGACGATGAATCTCGGCGCCGATCTGCGGGATGCGACCCGACGCTTCCCGCTCGCCATCACGGGAGGCATGCTGCTCGTGGTTGGGCTTTACCTGTTGCTCAACGTTGCCTATCAAAGCGTGCTGGGGACCGGCGGCATCGCCAACTCCCAGCTCGTTGCAGCCGCTCTGTCGCGCGCGACTTTCGGCCCTCTGGGCGCACTCGTCGTCTCCGCTGCCGTGTGCCTCTCGGCGGCGGGCTTCGTGAATGCCACGATCCTGCAGGTGCCGCGCACCTTCTACGCAATGGCCGAGGACGGCGTGCTGCCGCAAGCGTTCATGCGTGTAAACCCGCACACCCAGGTGCAGGAAGCAGGACTCGCCTTCTTTGGCGCGACCATGCTGCTGCCGGCCTTGCTGCTCGGTTCCTTCGAAAAGCTTCTGGATTACGTGATTTTCACGGATACCCTGACGCTGGCCATCGTGGCATCGACCCTCTTCGCGCTGCGGCGACGGGAGGGCCGCGGCGCCTTTGCGATCTGGGGTTATCCGCTCCTGCCGGGCTGCTACATCATCTGTCTGTTGTGTGTCGCCGCGCGCGTGCTGGCGCTCCAGCCGGCACTCGCGCTCGCCGCAGTAGGCATCTTTCTCACGGGCTGGCCGCTGTTCCGCCTCGGGCGCCGTCTCTTCGCAGCCTAGGCTCTAGCGACGAGCGGGTGGCCCCGGTTCCCAGCGCGAGGCGGCTTTCAGGAAGTCGAATGTCTCTGTCGCCGCTGCGCTGTTGCCGGGCGGAAAATAGCTGAGCTTGACGATGACCGTTTCGGTCTCGGGATCGACAAATATGCTCTGTCCCTGAAGACCCCGCGCCATGAAGGCTTGTGAGCCGACCACGGGCCACCACTGGTCGTTGTAAGAGAAGATGGGGTCCGACGGGTCTGCGGGTTCTCGCAGCGCCGGTCGCGTCGACTCCTTGACCCACTCTTGCGGTACCACTTCACGCTCGCCCGCCCTGCCATTGCGCAGCATGATCAATCCAATGCGCGCATAGTCTCTGGCGACGGCGTTGAAGCCGCCGCCTGCGAACTCACGTCCGACGCCCACTGGGCCATCGAGCATCCAGACGCCATAGGACTCCATTCCCGCCGGCTTCCAGAGCTGCTCGGTCATGAAGCGCGTGAGACTCTGGTGAGTTGCGCGCTCGAGCACCCAACCGAGGACGCAGCTCTCGAAAGTCGAGTAGTTGAAGTGCTCGCCCGGCGGATAGGCGCGCGTCATGACGCGGGCAAAGTCGACGAAGCGCGTGCGTTGCTCGACGAACGACTCTTCGAAGGCGGTGGCGAGCAGGTCGGGGTTCTGTGACACGTACTCCTCGGTGTAGTTCGCTCCGGAGCGCATATGCAGGGCATTGCGCAGGGTGACGCCGTCATAGGCGCTGTGCTTGAGCTCGGGAACATACATCGTGATCTGATCGTCGAGCGAATGAATTGCCCCTTTCGCCACCGCGATGCCGATCAGCATGGAGGTGATCGACTTCGCCATAGAAAAAGAGATGAAGTGACTCTTGTCGTCCGTCAGATTGCGATAGGTCTCGAAGACGATCTTCCCGTGCTTGATGATGACGAGTGCGTTGGTGTAGGTGCGCGCGAGCACCTCGTCCGCGGCGCGCGTCTTGCCGTCATGCACATAAGTGAAGTCCAGCTTGGATTCGGCGCGCGGCAGCACCCAGGCTTTACCCGAGGTCTCGACACGGCTCGTCGGAAAGAGCTGCTCGACCGTGTGAAAAGTGAGGACGTTGACGTTTGGATCCAGCAGGTGGCGACGAGCGTTCTGCAGACCGGCCGAATCCTCGGCGCGGCCGCCGCCCATGAGCGCAAAAGCGAGTGTGCACACGAGCCCCAACAGCTTCGCAACGGACATCTGAACTCCCCCCTTACGCAGATGCAGCCAGTCACGCACTCGCTGCAGGAGCCGGCATTCTAGCCGGCACAATGTGGCCGCTGTGCAACGACGCGCTGTCCGCACTCAGTGCTTCGTGCCCTCAGCCTCCGGGCTGCCAGCCTTGCGCACCGGATTGCCAGAAGACAAAGCTCAAGAAGTCGACGTACATCGAGGTGGTCTGCGATCGGGTCGCCCCGCTGCCATGTCCGCCCTCGACGTCGACCCGCAGCAGCACTGGATTGCCGAGTGCCAGGAGCCGCTTGAGCAGTTCGATGCGATCTATGCGATCGCCCCTCAATGGCTGCGGTGGCTAATGAGGCTGGCCCTCCATCTGGCCCTGCGGCGCCTCGACCTGGTGAACCTCCGATTTGATGACGTCGTTGGCGACCATAAGTCCTATTCGGAAGACCGACACGCAAGCTCGGGACATCGAGGCAACAAGCGTCGATTTTCCGATTCATCCCGATGTTCGCGGCGTCCTGCTGGAGGCCCGTCGCTCGAGCCTTCGGGTCGGACGCTGTCCCTTTATCGTGCACCGTGAGCCGGCGCGACTGACACAGCCGGCGGACGAGGCACGCGAAGCGAGCCGCAGGGAGCACCCCGCGCAAGTTCATCCTGAAGATGCATCCAAGGCCTTCCGTAGAGCGCGGGATCTCGCACAAAAGCCCACTCGTCTTTTCGACGGGGCGAGCACCCGGGAGATGCCGAGTGTGCACGAGATTCTCGCGCTCTCATCTCATCGCTACGCAGCAGCGGGCCACGACGTGGCCGCGGTTCAGGAATTGATGGCGTACACGGATCCGCACATGACGCGTGCCTACCAGAAGGGCCACGCTCGGAAGGTGCTCCCGTGTCGAGATGATGCTCCCTGATCACGTGCCAAAACGGGATGACGCTGTCAGGGAGGAGCGCGCCGTAGATGTAGTGAGGGCACTCGGAGGTCAGAGAATATTCTCTAAGAATTCTCTAACGAAAAATCTCCTTGCAGCGTAAGTGACTATGTGCAAAGGAATTTTGGAGCGGGAAACGAGACTCGAACTCGCGACCCCAACCTTGGCAAGGTTGTGCTCTACCAACTGAGCTATTCCCGCCCACTCCGAGACGGAATCGAAAATTGTAGGGTCGCCCACTGCGAAGTCAAGGCAGCCGTCACTGTTCGCGCAACTCCGGCCATGCAGCGCGCAGGTACGCAACCATGGATACGAGGGTCAAGGCTGCCGCGAGCACGGTCAGGGCGAGCCCTATGCGGTAAGTAGGCAGTCCGAAAAGGTCCCAGCGGTACAGCATCATCGCGAGTCCGACGATCTGCAGAACGGTCTTGTACTTGCCGAGCAGAGACACGGCGACCTTGCGACGTTGCCCGAGCTCCGCCATCCACTCCCGCAGCGCCGAGATCGCGATCTCGCGTCCGATGATGACCGCGGCCGTCAGTACCACGATCGGGTGGTGATCCGCCGCGACCAAAAGCACGAGCGCCGTCGCAACAATCAGCTTGTCGGCCACCGGATCGAGAAACGCGCCCAGCCGCGAGGTCTGCCCCAGCCGGCGAGCGAGATAGCCGTCGAGCGAATCGGTGATTCCGGCCGCTGCGAAGATCAGACCTGCAGCCGGATGGGACCAGTGATACGGGAGATAGTAGGCGATTACGACGAGCGGAATCGCTGCGATCCGCACCCACGTGAGCAGGTTCGGCAGGCTTGTCGCCACGGAGACGCGAGCGGCTCCAGGCTTGGAACTATTCACAAGTTCGGGAGGCACAGGTAGGTCCGTCCAAAATCCGAGCCATTGCGCGGCGCGGGCACTGCCTACGCGCCCGGGTGGAGATGCTCGTAGATGCTCCGCGCGAGCGCCGCGCCGATGCCTTCGACTTGCTCGAATTCTGCCATAGCGGCCCGCATGACACCCTGCAAACCGCCGAAGTGCTTGAGCAGAGCGCGCCGCTTGGCCGGCCCGAGGCCCGGAATGGCCTCCAGTACGGACTCGCTGTAGCGGCGTGCGCGCCGGCGCCGATGGCCGGTGATCGCGAACCGGTGCGCCTCGTCGCGCACGCGCTGTATCAGACGCAGCGCCGGTGAATGCGGCTCCAGCGTCCGAGGCGCCGCGCCGCCCTGGATGAAGAGCCGCTCCTGCCCCGGTCTGCGATCAGGTCCCTTCGCCACGCCAACCAGAGTCACGTCCTCGAAGCCGAGCGCAGCGAGCACGGCGTGCACCTCGTTGATTTGACCGAGACCACCGTCGATCAGTAGCAGATCCGGTGCCGGAATCTCCCCATCGCGGATGCGTTTGTAGCGCCGCTCGAGCGCCTGCCGCAGCGCTCCGTAGTCGTCCCCCGGCGTCACGCCCGTGATGTTGAAACGCCGATACTCCTTCTTGAGCGGACCCTCGGCACCGAACACGACGCAGGAGGCCACCGTCCCCTCCCCGCCCGTGTGGCTGATGTCGAAGCACTCGATGCGCGTGGGCAGCTCGGGCAGATCGAGCTCCTCGGCGAGCGCCGCGAGCATCTCCTCCGCGCCCTGGCGCTGGGCGAGCCGCATGCGCAGCGCCTGCGTCGCGTTCTCCTCGCCGAGCTCTATCCATTTCGCGGCAATGCCACGCTGCGGGCGGCGGATGGTCAGATCGCGTCCCGATCGCTCCCGCAGCACTTGCGCGAGCGCCTCGGCATCGGGCAGCTCGCGCCCGACCATCACCTCGGGAGCAGGCTCCTGGCTCGCATAGTATTGCAGCATGAACGAGCGCAGCGCCTCTTCCGGTTCTGCGAGCGTTGCGCGCGGGAAGTAGCTGGTAGTGCCGAGGTTGCGCCCGCCGCGGACGAGCATCACGCTCACGGCGTATTCGCCGGGCTCGCCGATCAGTGCGAAGACATCAGCGTCGCGCTCGCCTTCGGCCGTGACGATCTGCTGCGCCTGGATGCGCTTGAGCGCCGCCAGCTGATCACGCAGGCGCGCCGCGCGCTCGAATTCCAGACGTCCGGCCGCTTCCTCCATGCGCAGCTGCAGCTCGGCATTGACCTCGCCGCTGCGGCCCTCGAGGACCTTCACGGCGCTCGCCACATCCTGTGCATAGGGCTCCCGCTCGATGAGGCCGACGCAGGGTGCCGAGCAGCGGCCGATCTGGTGCTGCAGACACGGCCGGCTGCGGTTGGCGAAGAACGTGTCGCTGCAGTTGCGGATGAGAAACAGCCGCTGCAGGCCATGCAGCGTTTCGCGCACCGCACCCGCGCTCGGAAAGGGACCGAAATAGCGCCCGGGCAGATTGCGGGCGCCGCGGTAGAAGGCGAGGCGCGGAAAATCATGATCGGTGCAGAGGCGAATATACGGGAAGCTCTTGTCATCGCGGAGCACAACGTTAAAGCGCGGCTTGTGCTCCTTGATCAAGTTGTACTCGAGCAGCAAGGCCTCGGTCTCTGAGTTCGTCACCGTCACTTCGATGGCCGCGATCTGCTGTACGAGCGCCTGGACCTTCGGCGCAACATTGCTCGCGACGAAGTAGGTGCCCACCCGATCCCGCAGGTTTCTGGCCTTGCCCACGTAGAGCAGCTCATGCTCCTCGCCGTACATGCGGTACACGCCCGGACGCCGGGGCAGCGAAGCCACGTATTCCTTTGCATCAAACGCCGGTCCACTCATGGGCGCTTCCTTGCTGCGCCTTGTGCGAGGCCCGCCAGCCGGCAGGCGCGCTCGAGGACCTCGCCGAACATCTTCTGCGTGAGGCGCCTGGTCTGGGTGTTGTAGCGGCTGCAATGATACGAGTCGAGCAAATACTGGCCCGTTGCCAGACGGTGCTCAGCGCCATGTGCGAACGTGAAGGCGGAGCGCTTCAGGCGCATCGCCATGAGCACTGCATCGTGCGCGATGCGCCCGAGGGCGACCAGCACGCGCGCATCGCCACAACGGCTGAGCTCCGCCTGGAGGTAGTCGTTGCAGCGGCGGATCTCTTCGGGCAGTGGCTTGTTCTGCGGCGGCGCGCACTTGACCGCGTTCGTGATGCGCGCCGCTCGCAGCTGCAGAGCGTCGCTCGAGCTGCGCGATTCGGGCTGCGTGGCGAGTCCCAGCCGGTGCAGGGTCTGATAGAGCAGAATGCCAGCGAAATCTCCGGTGAACGGACGCGCGGTCCGGTTCGCACCGTGCAGCCCGGGCGCGAGTCCGACGAGCACGATGCGTGCCATAGGGTCGCCGAACGGCGCGACGGGCCGACACCAATAGTCCGGGTGTCGTGCGTGTGTCTCAGCAAGGTACGCCGCCAGGCGCGGACAGCGCGTGCAGTCCGGATCGTAAATCGAGCGTTCGCCGTCACGGGGCGCGCTACGACCGCCGCCTCTCCCTTGTGCGCGGCCGCTCCTCTCAGCCATCCATGTGCCGCACGACCGCGGCAGCGAAGCCCGAGCAGCTCATGAGCTTCGCGCCCGGAATCAGACGCTGCAGCGCTTCCTCGACGTTCTTGCGTCCCGCGAGCTCGCGCTTGGGCACCCGGATCGCTTCGCGCAGGCGCGCCAGGTCGTAGGTGAGCTCCTTGTGAGCGATCGTGCGCGCGACACCCTTGATGATGAGATCGGCGGCCTCCGTCCACTTCAGGTAGCGCAGCATCATCTCCGCGGACAGGATCAGCGAGCCTGGATTGACGCGATCCTTGCCGGCAAACCCCGGAGCCGTGCCGTGCGTCGCTTCGAACACCGCCGGCCCGTCGCCGATGTTGCCACCCGGCGCGATGCCGATGCCGCCGACCTGCGCAGCGAGCGCATCGGAGATGTAGTCGCCATTGAGATTCAGCGTCGCGATCACGTCGTACTCTTCCGGGCGCATGAGCACCTGCTGCAGGAAATTGTCGGCGATCACGTCTTTCACCACGATCTCGTGCCCGCTCAGCGGATTGCTGAAGCTGAGCCACGGGCCGCCGCCGATCTCGCGCGCGCCGAATTCCTCCTTCGCCAGGCGATAGCCCCAATTGCGAAAGGCGCCCTCCGTGTACTTCATGATGTTGCCCTTGTGCACCAGCGTCACCGAGACGCGATCGTTGTCGATCGCATACTGGATGGCCTTGCGGATCAGACGCTGGCTGCCTTCCTTCGAGACCGGCTTGATGCCCAGTCCGGAGCTCGCCGGAAAGCGGATCCCTGTCACACCGAGCTCATGCTGCAGGAAGGCGATGAGCTTGTGCACCTGCGGGGAACCGGCTGGCCACTCGATCCCCGCATAGATATCCTCGGTGTTCTCGCGAAACACGACCATGTCGGTGAGGCTCGCATCGAGCATCGGAGTCGCGACGCCGGGAAAGTAGCGGATCGGACGCACACAGGCATACAGATCGAGCGTCTGACGCACGGCGACATTGAGCGAGCGGATGCCTTCCCCGACCGGAGTCTCCAGCGGGCCCTTGATCGAGACCACGAAGTCGCGCAGCACCTGCAGCGTCTCATCGGGCAGCCATTCGCCGTAGATGCGGTTCGCCTTGGCGCCCGCGTAGACCTCCATCCAGTGCAGCTTGCGTCGCGTGCCGTAGGCCTTCTGCACGGCCGCATCGACCACGGTCAGCATGGCCGGAGTCACGTCGATGCCGATGCCGTCGCCCTCGACGAAGGGGATGATTGGGTTGTCCGGGACCGCGAGCGAGGTGTCGGCATTGACGCAGATGCGGGCACCGTCCGCCGGCACGAGGATGTGATCGTAATGCACGGGCTCTCCGCTGCTTCGGCGCTCGCGTGTGCTGCCTGTCAATCCCTCGGCGCGGCGTTCGAGGAACGGCTCGTGTGACTGCGTTCGGCGATGAGCAGGGCGAGCTCGAGCGCCTGCTCGTAGTTCAACCGCGGATCGACGGTCGAGCGATAGGCTCTCTGCAGATCGGATTCCGTGAGTCCGCGTGCTCCGCCGGTGCACTCGGTCACATCGTCCCCCGTGAGCTCGATGTGCACACCACCGAGGTAGGAACCCAGATCCTCGTGGATGCGGAATGCGAGATCGATCTCCTTGAGAATGTTCTCGAAGCGCCGCGTCTTGAGCCCGCCCGTGGTCGTCTCGGTGTTGCCGTGCATCGGATCGCACACCCACAGAAGCGACTGTCCCGTCTGGCGAACCGCCTTGATGAGAGCCGGCAGACGCGCTTCGATGTCCTTCGCCCCGAACCGATGAATGAACGTCAGGCGGCCCGGTTGATTCTGTGGATTCAAGGTCGTGACGAGCCCCTGGGCCCATGCGGCATCCATAGCGGGGCCGACTTTGACGGCGATCGGGTTGCTGATGCCGCGAAAGTACTCGACGTGCGCACCATCGAGCTGCGCGGTGCGCATGCCGATCCAGGGCATGTGCGTCGCGAGGTTGTACCAGCGCTGCTGCCGCGGAATGAAGCGCGTCTGCGCCTGCTCGTACAGCAGCAGCAGCCCCTCGTGGCTCGCGTAGAACTCGAGCGAGGTGGCCTCGTGCACCGGGCGCCCGCTGATGCCCTCGAAGAAATCGAGCGCGTCGGCGATAGAGTCGGCGATGCGGCGGAAGGCGTCCTTCAAGGGGGAATGCTTGACGAAGCCGAGGTCCCAGTATTCCGGGTGATGCAGATCGGCGAAACCGCCATCGATCAGCGCGCGGACGAAGTTGAGGGTCAGCGCTGCGCGCTCGTAGCCGCGCAGCAGCAGCGTGGGATCTGCCGCGCGCGCTTGCGCCGTGAATTCCGGCCGATTCACCAGATCGCCCCGAAAGCTCGGCAGGGTCACACCGTCGCGGGTCTCGCTGTCGGCCGAGCGCGGCTTCGCGTACTGGCCGGCGATGCGCCCCACGCGCACGATCGGCTTCTTGAGTCCATGCAGCAGCACCAGGCTCATCTGCAGCAGGATCTTCATCTTCTTTGCGATCTGGTCGGATTCGCAGTCTGCGAAGGTCTCCGCGCAGTCCCCGCCCTGCAGCAGGAAGGCCTGACCGCGCTGTGCCGCGGCGAGCCGCTCGCGCAGCGCATCCACCTCCCACGACACGACGATCGGTGGCAGGCGCGAGAGCTGCGCGACGATGCGCTCGAGCTCCGCTGCATTCTCGTAGCGCGGCTGCTGCTGCGCCGGCCTGGAATGCCAGCTCGCGGGATGCCAGGAGCTCGTATCGGGAGAGCGCATGTGAACCGGGTCCAAATGCTAAAGCGGGCACGAAAGATACAACCCTAGCACAGTTCCGGATGCGCGCGCGGGTGCTGGCGCTCGCTTCGCCCAAGGAGCAGAATTCGCGGCCTTTCGAGCCGCGCGCGGTACGAGCTTTGAGGTGTGTCATGCATCGGGTACTGATTCTGGGTGCCGGGAAGATCGGCGCCCTCGTTTGTGGCCTGCTCGCGGACTCGGGCGCCTATGAGGCGCAATTGGCCGATATGGACGGTGCGGCGGCCGAAGCCGTTGCCAAAGCTCACGGCTCACCGCACATCAAGAGTTTCACGCTGGATGTGACGGCCGAGGGCGCCCTGGCGCGCCACCTGTTCGCGCACCCGGCCGATGCGGTCATCTCGAGCCTTCCCTATTACTGCAATACGGCCGTCGCCCAGGCGGCGCGCAGCGCGGGTATCCATTATTTCGACCTCACCGAGGACGTCGAAGTCACGCGTGCCGTGCGTCACATTGCCGCGAACGCGCCTCAGGCATTCGTGCCCCAATGCGGTCTCGCACCCGGATTCATCAGCATCGCCGCTCACGAATTGATGACTCACTTCGATGAGGTGCGCACCGTGAAGCTGCGCGTGGGCGCACTGCCGCAGCACCCGAACAACGTCCTCAAGTACTCGCTCACCTGGTCCACCGAAGGACTCATCAACGAATATGGCAATCTTTGCCAGTCGATCGTCGAGGGGCGCACGGTGGAGGTCGCTCCGCTCGAGGGCCTGGAGGAGATCGAGATCGACGGCACGCTCTACGAGGCCTTCAACACCTCGGGTGGGCTCGGCTCGCTCGCCGAGACGCACGGTCAGCACATCGAGTCAATGAACTACAAGACCATCCGCTATCCGGGCCACTGCGCGCAGATGCGGCTGCTGATGAATGACCTCAAGCTCAACCACGATCGCACCACGTTGAAGCGCGTGCTCGAGAACGCCGTGCCTCAGACCTTGCAGGACGTGGTGATCGTGTATGCGGCGGTGACTGGGCGCCAGGAAGGCGAGCTGCGCGAAGAGAACTACGTGAACAAGATCTACCCGCAGCTGATCGCCGGCCGGCTCTGGTCCGCCATTCAAGTGACGACCGCGGCCGGCATCACCTCCGTGGTCGACATCGTCCTGCAGCGCCCGCAGATGTATAGCGGCTTCGTGGCACAGGAGCAGTTCCGTCTGCCCGAGATCCTCGCCAACCGCTTCGGACGCTTCTACGCATCGGGCGGCAGCAAGGACATCTCCGGCGAGGTGGTGGTTTCGGGCAAGGCCGGCAAGCAGCGCCGGCTGAAGGGGGCCGCATGACGGACACGACGGCACTGCTTAAAAGGCTCGGGCTGTCAGCCTCGAATCCGGGTGCCTGGTCCGGTTCGGACGGCTGGTCCGCCGGGCGCAGCGTGCCTCTCATCGAGGTGCACAATCCCGCCACCGGGGCGCGCATCGCGGATGTGCGTGCCGCCGATCGGGAGGACTACGAGCGGGTGATGCGTGCGGCGGTGGCCGCCGCTGGCGAATGGCGCCTCGTGCCTGCTCCCAAGCGTGGCGAGCTCGTGCGCCTCATCGGCGAGGAGCTGCGCCGCTGCAAGCAGGACCTGGGCACGCTCGTGAGTGTCGAGAACGGCAAGATCCTCGCCGAGGGACTTGGCGAAGTGCAGGAGATGATCGACATTGCCGACTTCGCTGTCGGTCAGTCGCGCATGCTCTACGGGCTCACGATGCACTCCGAGCGCAGCCAGCACCGCATGTACGAGCAATGGCACCCGCTCGGGGTCGTCGGCATCATCAGCGCGTTCAATTTCCCCGTCGCCGTGTGGTCCTGGAATGCCTTCCTGGCCGCGGTCTGCGGGGATGCGTGCGTCTGGAAACCCTCACCGAAGACCCCACTCTGCGCACTCGCCGTCCAGCAGCTCTGCAACCGCGTGCTGCAATCGCAGCGGGTGCCTGCCGTGTTTCAACTCTTCATCGATGCGGGGACCGAGCTTGCCACGCAGTTGGTGGATGACCGGCGCGTCGCGCTCCTTTCGTTCACCGGCTCGACAGCCGTCGGCCGCCGGGTCGGGGAGCGCGTGGCGGCACGTCTCGGCAAGAGCCTGTTGGAGCTCGGGGGCAACAACGCGATCATTGTCGATGAGACGGCGAACCTCGATCTTGCGGTGCCTGCCATCGTGTTCGGAGCGGTGGGAACGGCCGGTCAGCGTTGCACCACTACCCGACGCGTGTTCGTGCACGAGGCGCGCCGCGCCGAGCTCGAGCGGCGCCTCGTGCACGCCTATGGCCAGGTGCGCATCGGTGATCCGCTCGCACCGAGCACGCTCATGGGACCGCTCATCGACAGCCAGGCCGTGCAACGCTTCGAAGCCGCGATCGCGGCTGCGCGCGGCATGGGCGGGGAGATCCTCCATGGGGGGCGCGTTCTCGAGCGTGCCGGCCACTTCGTCGAGCCGACGATCGTGCGGGCCGCGAACGAATGGCCGATCGTGCAGGCGGAAACCTTCGCACCGATCCTCTATGTGATTCCCGTCGCTTCGCTCGCCCAGGCAATCGAGCAACAGAACAGTGTCTCCCAGGGCCTTTCCTCGGCGCTTTTCACCGACAGCCTGCAGCATGCCGAGCTGTACCTATCGGCCGTGGGCAGCGACTGCGGCATCGCCAACGTGAACATCGGCACCTCGGGAGCGGAGATTGGTGGCGCTTTCGGCGGCGAGAAGGATACGGGTGGCGGGCGAGAATCCGGCTCGGACGCCTGGAGAGCCTACATGCGCCGCCAGACGAACACGATCAACTGGAGTCGCTCGCTACCGCTCGCACAGGGCATCGAGTTCAAGCTCGAGCGTTAGGCACCGCACGCAAGCTTCGCTTCCCGCCAGAGTGAGTCCCATTGCTGCGCGGAGAGCTGCCGCAGCGTGAGGCCCCGCTCGCGCGCCATGCGCTCCATCTGAGCGAAGCGCCGTTCGAATTTCGCATTCGCTGCGCGCAAAGCATCCTCCGGATCGATCTGCAAGTGGCGACTCCAGTTGGCGAGCGCGAACAGCAGGTCGCCCAGCTCCTCGGCGACCGCGGCATCAGCGGCCGCCCCGGCCGCAGGCTGCCCTCGCGCCGCTACTGCCGCGTCGAGCTCCTGGAGCTCCTCGATGAGTTTCGCGCGCACTTCCTCGGAACGTGGCCAGTCGAAACCGAGCCGTCCCGCGCGCTTGCCGAGCTTCACCGCACGCGTGAGCGCGGGCAGCGCCCGCGCAATCCCATTCAGTGCGCCGCTCTCCTCACCCCGACGCTGTGCGGCCGCCTGTCGTTCCTGATGCTTGTGCTCCTCCCACTGGCGTGCGAGAGCGGCGCCCGCGCCGTCGTGCGCTTGCTCGCCGAACACGTGCGGATGACGGCGCACGAGCTTATCGTGAATGCCCGCGGCCACATGCGCGAAATCGAACCAGCCGCGCTCCTCGGCCATGCGTGCATGAAAGACGACCTGGAAGAGCAGGTCGCCCAGCTCCTCTTTGATGCGCTCGGGATCGCCGCTGTCGATCGCATCGGCGACCTCGTAGGCCTCCTCGATCGTATAGGGCGCGATCGTTGCGAAGCTCTGGGCACGATCCCAGGGGCAGCCGCGCTCCCGGTCGCGAAGGCGCGCCATGAGCGTCAACAGATTCTCGAGTGCCTGCGCGCTCGCGCTCACGGCGGGGGCTCGAGCGCACACAGGCGATACAGAGTCACGAGCATGCCGGCGGTCGCTCCCCAGATGTTGCGCTCGCCGTAGGGAATGTCACACAGTTCGACCTCCGTCTCACCGCGACCGAAGCTAAAGCGCCTGCGCCGCGTGCGATGGTTTGCCGGCTGAAAGACATACGCGAGCGGCACCTCGAAGGTCGCTTGCACCTCCTGCGAATCGAGCAGCAGCTCAAAGCCCGGGCGCACGAAGCCGACGACGGGTGTCACGCGAAAGCCGCTGATCACGATGTGATCGGGCAGGTAGCCCACGATCTCGATGTACGCCGGGTCGAGGCCGATCTCCTCGCGCGCCTCGCGCAGGGCCGCCGCGCGCGGCCCTTCGTCCTCGGGCTCGAGGCGGCCGCCAGGGAAGCTGATCTGCCCGGCGTGATGGCGCAGCTGCGTCGCGCGCTGCGTGAGCAGTACCGTAGGTTCCGGTGCGCGCTCGATGATCGGCATGAGCACTGCCGCCGGAATCGGATGCAGCGGAAAGTAAGCGCGCAGCTTGCGGCTCTCATCGAGCGTAAGTCCCGGGATGAGCCAATCCTCGGGATCGTGCCGGGGTGCGGAGCCCTTCAGGCGCTGGCGAATGCGCTCACGCCAGTCGCCTGTGTCCACGCCTGGCCGCTCCCGGGCGCTGCCAGCAGCGCTGTCCTCCTGTACGCCCGAATCGCTCATGCAGCCTCTGCGTCGGCTCTCAACCACCCGAGCCTGCACCGCCGCCCTTGATGCCACCGCGTGTGAGCTCCGCCGGATCAAGCAACCGGGCGAGCTCCTCGCGCGACAGATCGGTCATCTCCGCGGCGACGTCCCGGATGGGACGCCCCTCGGCATAGGCCTTCTTGGCGATTGCGGCGCCCTTCTCGTAGCCGATTACCGGATTCAATGCGGTGACCAGGATCGGATTGCGCTCCAGTGCCTCCGCAAGCCGGTCGCGATTGACTTTGAAACCCGCGATGGCGTCGTCGGCGAGCAGCCGCAGCACGCTGCCGAGCAGCGTGATGCTCTCGAGGAGCTTGTAGGCGATGAGCGGCAGCATGACGTTGAGCTGAAAGTTGCCGGACTGACCGGCCACGGTGATTGCCGCGTCGTTACCGATGACTTCCGCCGCCACCATGGCCGCGGCTTCGGGAACGACCGGATTGACCTTGCCCGGCATGATGCTGCTGCCGGGTTGCAGCGCCGGCAGCGCGATCTCCGCCAGGCCCGCCAGCGGTCCGCTGTTCATCCAGCGCAGATCGTTGGCGATCTTGAGCAGGCTCACCGCGAGCACTTTCAGCTGACCCGAGAGCTCCACGGCCGCATCCTGGCAGGACAGCGATTCAAAGTAGTTGCGGCTCGGTCGAAAGGCGATGCCCGTCAGGTTCGACAGTTCCGCACAGAAGGCGGCAGCGAACTTGGGATGGGCGTTGATCCCGGTGCCCACCGCCGTGCCGCCCTGTGCCAGGGCGAGCAGCCGGGGCTCGACACCCTCGAGCCGCGCATAGGCGTTCTCCATCTGCGTGCGCCATCCCGACAGCTCTTGGCCGAAGGTGATCGGCATTGCATCCATGAGGTGGGTGCGGCCCGTCTTGACCACGGAACCGATCTCGCGCTCCTTGACACGCAGCGCCTCGCACAGGTGCTGGACGGCAGGCATGAGATCCCCATGCACGGCCAGCGCCGCCGAGACGTGAATCGCCGTGGGAATCACATCGTTGCTGCTCTGGCCCATGTTCACCTGATCATTCGGATGCACGTCGCGGCCCAGCCGGCGCGAGGCGAGGTGCGCGATCACCTCGTTCGCATTCATGTTGGTGCTCGTCCCCGAGCCGGTCTGAAAGACATCGAGCGGAAAGTGCGCATCGTGCAGCCCCTGGGCCACTTCCGCCGCCGCACCGCCGATCGCGCCCGCAACCTCGGCCGGCAGCAGTGCCAAGCGCGCGTTGGCACCCGCGGCTGCCTGTTTGATGAGGCCGAGCGCACGAATGAACGCTCGCGGCATGCGCCGTCCGCTGATCGGGAAATTCTGCAGAGCGCGCTGAGTTTGCGCACCCCAGAGCGCATCGGCCGGCACTTCGAGCTCTCCCATGCTGTCGCGTTCGGTACGGTGCCTACTGCTCGCTTTGGTCTTCTGCGGGCTCATCGGTGCACTCCAGCCGGTCGCGAGCGCCGGGGGCATCCGCGGCGAGGCGGCAATCGTATGCGGTATGATTGCGAATCGTAGCATCCGACGCTCTGCACAGGCATGTCCGACAGCCCGATCGACGCACTTTCTCCGGTGGACGGGCGCTATCGCGCCGCCGCGCAGCCTCTGCGCGAGCTTCTGTCGGAATCGGGACTGATCCGCGAGCGAATCCGCATCGAGGCGCAATGGCTGCTGTTTCTTTGTGCGGCGGTCCCGGAGCTGACGGGATCCGCGCTCTCGGGACCGGCGCGCGCACGCGCCACGGAGCTCGCCGGCGAGCCTCCCGCGAACGCGGCCGAGGTGGTGAAGCGCATTGAGGAGCGCACCAACCACGATGTGAAGGCCGTCGAGTACTTCGTGCGCGAGCAACTCGCCGCCGCCGGGGCCTCAGCGGCCAGTCTCGAGCTCGTCCACTTCGGCTGCACGTCGGAGGACATCAACAATGTGAGCTATGCGCGGCTGCTGCGCGCGGCGCGCGCCATACTGCTCGAAGGCCTCGCCGGTGTGCGGCAGGCACTGACGGAGCTGGCACTGCGCTACGCGGATACGGCCATGCTCGCGCGCACTCATGGACAGCCCGCAAGTCCCACGACGCTCGGCAAGGAATTCGCGAACGTGGTGGCACGTCTCGAGCGTGCGGGCCAGCGTCTGGGCGATGTGGAGATTCTCGGAAAATGGAACGGTGCGGTCGGCAACTTCAATGCGCACGTGGTGGCGCTCCCGCAGGTCGATTGGCCACAGCGGGCACGTGAGTTCGTGCAGTCGCTCGGGCTCGCCTACAACGCGCATACGACTCAGATCGAGCCGCACGACTGGATCGCGGCGTATTGCGATGCCACGGCGGCGATCAACGTCATCCTCGTCGATCTGTGCCGCGATCTGTGGGGCTACGTCTCGCTCGGCTACCTGCGCCAGCGCGCGCTGCAGGGCGAGGTCGGCTCCTCGACCATGCCCCACAAGGTGAATCCGATCGACTTCGAGAACGCCGAGGGCAACCTGGGACTCGCGAACGCGCTGCTACGGCACTTCGCCGACAAGCTGCCCGTGTCGCGTTGGCAGCGCGATCTCACCGACTCCACCGTGCTGCGCAATCTTGGAGTCGCCCTGGCGCACACGCTCATCGCCTGGCGCGCGCTCCTGCGCGGGCTCGCGAAGATCGAGGCCGACCCGGCGCGCCTGGCCGCTGACGTGGACGACGCGTGGGAGGTTCTGGGCGAGGCCATTCAGACCGTGCTGCGCGCGGCCGGGGTACCGGAGGGTTACGAGCTGCTGAAGACACTCACCCGGGGACGCAAGGTGGATGCGGGCGCGCTTGGCAGTCTCATCGAATCGCTGCCGCTTTCGCAGCCCGCCAAAGCTCAGCTGCGAGCGCTGCGGCCGCAAGATTATGTCGGATTGGCGGCGCGCCTGGCGCGGGAGGTCTGAGCCAAACTGAGAGCTGCACCGCGTTTTTGCCCCGGAAACGTCCTCGCAACGGACAAAAGCGTGACCGGGTCGGCTAATTATCCCTGCCTCGTCTTTCTAATATCGGGCTGCCTGGTACACCCAGGTGTGGATTGCGAGCCGCAGAATTGAATACGTCCGGGGAAAGCGAGCCAAAAAACGTCTTCGCCCTGCTCGCGGGCGCCCGTTATGCGCCCGAGTCGTCGGAGCACGCCGTGAGCCTCGCCACGCCTGCGCGCACCGAGGAGCCCCTGAGCGTGCTCACGACGCTGGCCGAGGCACGCGTCGCCGTGGATACGGCGGCGGCTTCCGCGCAGCGCATGATCTCCATCTATACGCCCGATCTCGAGCCCGAGCTCTACGACCAGAGCGCCTTCCTCGAGATCATCAAACGGTTCGTGCTCTCGCGCAGCTTCTCCAAGGTGCGCGTGCTGCTCGTCGATCCGGCGCGCGTCATGCGCGACAGCAATCGTTTCGTCGCCATGGGTCGGCGTCTCTCGAGCTACATCGATATCCGCTACGTCGCAGATCACGCTCCGCAACGCGCCTCGGCGTATCTCATTGCCGATGACCGGGCCATCGTGTACCGATTGCGCGCCGATAGTTGGGACGGGATCGCAGACTTCAACAATCCCGCCGTCGCCCGTCTGTACCTCACCGAGTTCGACAGTGTCTGGAACGCGAGCGCGCCCGAGAACGCGCTGCGCGTGGCCCGTCGCCGCAGCTGAGATCGGCGCCGGCGCGGCGCAGAAACAAGCTGCCGTCCCACGCTTGCGCGCCGCGCCCATGAGCCGCGGCCCGATATAATCTCTCCATGCCCCTGCAAACCGAGGTGACTGTCGCGGCGCTCGCCGAGCGCGCTGGTCGCTTCCTCGTCGTCGAAGAATCGATCGGCGGCAAGCTCGTGCTCAATCAGCCCGCCGGTCATCTCGAGCCGGGCGAGACACTGGTGCAAGCCGTCGCGCGCGAGACGCGCGAGGAGACGGCCTGGCGCTTCGCGCCCCAGGCGCTTCTCGGTGTGTACCTATGGCAGCCCGTGCAGGGGACCACTGCATTCCTGCGCTTTGCCTTCGCCGGAACCGTGAGCGATCACGATGCGGCGCAGAGCCTCGATGCAGGGATCGTGCGCACACACTGGCTGACACGCGCCGAGCTCGCAGCGCGGGAGGCGCAGCTGCGCACGCCGCTCGTCCTGCGCTGTGTGGATGACTACCTGAGCGGCCGGCGGCTGCCGCTCGATGCGATCGCGCATCTCGATGGCGCCGCCGCCGTACAATCGGGACCATGGAACGCAAGTCTGCATCGCCGGTGATCGTCGGCCTGTCGGGGGGTGTCGACTCCGCCGTCAGCGCGCTGCTGCTGCTCGAGCAGGGATATAGCGTACACGGGCTGTTCATGAGCAACTGGGATGATGAGGATGTCTACTGCACGGCGGCTCAGGATTTTCAGGATGCCCGCGCCGTGGCGCGCGAGCTCGCGATTCCTCTGCACCGGGTGAGCTTCGCGGCCGAGTACCGCGCGCGTGTCTTCGAGCACTTCCTGGCCGAGCACCGGCGCGGACGCACGCCCAATCCCGATGTGCTGTGTAATCGGGAGGTCAAGTTCGGGGTAGCGCTCGAGTACGCACGGCGGCTGGGCGGGGAATGGTTCGCAACCGGACACTATGCGCGCTTGGTCGACTCGCCCCTCGGCATCGAGCTGCACCAGGGACGCGATCGAGCGAAGGACCAGAGCTATTTTCTCCATGCCGTTCGGCCGCATGAGCTGCGGCGCGTGCTGATGCCGCTCGGGGAGCTCCTGAAGGACGAGGTGCGCGCGCGCGCACGCCGCGCGGGCCTGCCGGTGTTCGACAAGCCCGACAGCACCGGCATCTGCTTCATCGGCGAGCGCCCGTTTCGCGAGTTTCTCGGCAGGTTCCTGCCGCAGCAGCCGGGACCGATCGAATCGGCCCAGGGCGAGCGCATCGGCACACATCGCGGCCTTGCGTTCTATACCTTGGGACAGCGCGCCGGACTCGCCGTGGGAGGACGCCGCGGCGCGGCGCAGCGCCCGTGGTATGTCGCCGCCAAGGAAAGCTCGCGCAATGTACTCGTCGTCGTGCAGGGGGATGACCACCCGCGACTTTGGGCCCGCGAGCTCAGCACCGAGCCCTTGCACTGGCTCTCCGAGCCACTCACCGCTCCGCGGCGCTGCGCGGTCAGGGTGCGGCACCGTCAGAGCGAGCAGCCGGCACTCGTGGAACCGCTCGCGAGCGGGACGGCGCGCATTGTCTTTGATGAGCCGCAGCGTGCCATGACGCCGGGGCAGTACGCCGTACTTTATGACGGTACACGCTGCCTGGGCGGCGCCGTCATTGATACCGTCGAGTGCCTGGCCGCGCAGCACGCCGCCGCCTGACGCGCTCAAGAGGCGCGCGCTGCGCGACGGGGCGCGTTGGAGCGCTCAGGCGCAGCCTTATATACTTTTGCCCTCGCCGAGGCTCGCCCGAGCCGCTGCGCCGGAGGATCCCATGACCGATAGCTTCAAGGCGCGCACCACGCTCAAGGTGGGCGCTCGCTCGTACGAGATTTACAGTCTCGCGGCACTACCGCGCGACAAAGTGGCGCGACTGCCCTACTCCCTGAAGGTCCTCGCGGAGAATCTGCTGCGTTTCGAGGATGGCGTGAACGTGACGCGCGCCGACATCGAGGCGCTGCTCGAGTGGGATCCGCAGGCGCAGCCCTCGCATGAGATCTCCTTCACTCCTGCGCGCGTCATCCTGCAGGATTTCACCGGTGTACCCTGCGTGGTCGACCTGGCCGCGATGCGCGAGGCAATCGTGCGTCTCGGCGGAGCTGCCGAGCGCGTCAACCCGCTAGCACCCGCGGAGCTCGTCATCGATCACTCGGTGCAGGTCGATGAATACGGCTCGCCGCGAGCCCTGGCCGCCAACACCGAAATCGAATTCAAGCGCAACGTCGAGCGCTACGCGTTTCTGCGCTGGGGCCAGAAGGCTTTCCACAACTTCCGGGTCGTGCCGCCGAACACCGGCATCGTGCATCAGGTGAATCTCGAGTATCTCGCGCGGGTCGTGTTCGACCGTGACGCCAACGGTGCGCAGCAAGCCTATCCGGACACCCTGGTCGGTACCGATTCGCATACCACGATGGTGAACGGCCTCGGAGTGCTCGGCTGGGGCGTGGGCGGGATCGAGGCCGAGGCGGCGATGCTCGGACAACCCATCACGATGCTCATTCCGCAGGTGATCGGTTTCCGGCTGGGTGGCAGCCTGCAGCCCGGCGCCACCGCTACGGATCTGGTGCTCACGGTGACCGAGATGCTGCGCAAGAAGGGCGTAGTGGACAAGTTCGTCGAGTTCTTCGGCGACGGACTCGCGAATCTGCCACTCGCCGACCGCGCCACGATTGGCAACATGGCACCCGAATACGGCAGCACTTGCGGCATTTTTCCGATCGATGAGGAGACCATCCGCTATCTCACGCTCACCGGGCGCCCGCAGGAGCAGATCGATCTGGTCACGGCCTACACGAAGGCGCAGGGACTGTGGCGCACTCCGGGCGCGACGGCGGCGCAGTATACGGATGTGCTCGAGCTCGATCTGGCATCCGTCGAGCCGAGCCTCGCCGGCCCCCGCCGCCCGCAGGACCGGATCGCCCTGCGTGAGGCAAAGAGCGCGTACCGCTCGAGCCTCACCAAGATGGCCGAGGAGCGCAAGCGTCGCAATGCGAGCGCCGCCGGCAGCGCGCCGCTCACTATCAAGGGACAAAAGTTCGAGCTCAAGGACGGCGCCGTCGTCATTGCCGCCATCACGAGCTGCACGAACACATCGAATCCCTCCGTGATGCTCGGTGCTGGACTGCTCGCGCGCAATGCCCACCGCCTCGGGCTGCGCGCGAAGCCCTGGGTGAAGACGAGCCTCGCTCCCGGCTCGCGCGTGGTCACCGATTACTACCGCAAGGCGGGCCTGCTCGATGAGCTCGCCGCCATCGGCTTCGATCTCGTGGGCTATGGATGTACGACCTGCATTGCGGCCGGAACGCCGGTTTTGCTCGCGAATGGCACCGCCCGGCGCATCGAGCACATGCCCGTCGGAGGCGGTCGCGCGGTCTGTGGGCCGACGGCTGCAGGCCGGCTCGGCGTGGCGATCCAGGCCGAGATGATGGACCAGGGCGAGCGCGAGTGCGTGTCGCTAATGCTGCAGGACGGCCGCAAACTCGTGTGCACGCCTGACCATAGGATCCTGCGCTCGGACGGGCGCTGGATCCGGGCGGATGAGTTGAATCTCGAGCGCGACCGGGTAGTGATGGGCTTGGAGGCTCCGCTCGATGAGCCGGCTGCGGATGAAGTCGGCTACGAGCTCCAGTCGGGCCAACTGCGATTGAGCTTCGACAGCGAGCATGAGCGCGCGCGCTCCCTGGCCTTCGCTCGGCTACTCGGCCATCTGCTCAGCGACGGCCCGATCAGTGGGGCGGGCCAAGGGCGCATGCACGTCGGACAGGCACTCGACCGCGAAACGGCGCTGGACGATATCGAGCTGCTCACGCACCAGCGGCCCGCGGGTGGACGCTACGATGAGCCCAAGTGGAGCATCGTGCTCCCCAACGAACTGACACAAGCGATCATGGCCTTACCGGGAGTGCGGGTCGAACGAGGTATCGACCAGCCTCCTGCATTGCCTCAGTTCCTGCTCGAGGAGCGCTGCCCAGTCGTCCTCGTCAGGGAATTCCTCGCAGGCCTGTTCGCAGCCGACGGCCAGGCGCCGATCCTAGATCGGGAGGATGCTTGCGAGGACAGTGCAATCCTCAAAGCGCCTGCGTACGCACTGAGTGTAAAGCCCGAGCACGTCGCAGCCACGCAGACGCTCATGCAGGGACTGATCGAACTGCTCGTGCGGTGCGGAGTAAAAGCGAGGGGCGCGCGCATATTCTGCTATCCGACCCGCGCATCGAGCGAACCCACTGCGTGGGCTGGCAGCGCGCGCACGGAAGTCCGCTTGGTGCTTCCCGAAGGACTTACCTTCATCGAGCGCGTCGGATTCCGCTACTGCTCGGACAAAGCGCTCCGTGCCAGTGCCGCCGCCGTCTACTGGCGCACCATCGATCACATCAATCGACAGCGCTTGTGGATGGCGGATCGGCTCGAGGAGCTGCACCGCACGTCCTACTCGTTCACGTTCCGCCAGGCACGCCACCCGGCAGCCGCCGAGCTCATCAAGAGGCAGACGCCGGTACTTGACCGCGACTGCCAATTCGAAGGGCCCGATCGTTGCGACGGACTGCCGCCGATTGAGGTGCGGCGATTCCAACCCCTGCACCGCGAAAACCTCGGCTTTCCCTCCCCGGCACAACTGTTCAGGGAAATGGGCGTACGCGACTGGTTCGCGCCACCATCCGGGAATGATTCGGCCGTAGCCGGCGATACCGATGCGTCCTCACACGCAAAGCGATATTGCATAACCCAGGACTCCTTGACGCTGCCTGCGTTCAGCCTACGGGTGATCGATCGGCGCCCAGTCGGTAAGCGTCCTGTGTTCGACCTCGCAGTCAACGACTTGCAGGCATTCGTCGCGGGCACGGTATGCGTCCACAATTGCATCGGTAATTCAGGTCCACTGCGTCCCGAAATATCGAGCGCCATCAAGGCCGGAGATTTGATCGGCTGCTCGGTGCTCTCGGGCAACCGCAATTTCGAGGGCCGTGTGCATCCCGAGGTGCGCATGAACTTTCTCGCCTCGCCGCCCCTCGTCGTGGCCTACGCGCTCGCCGGCACCATGGACCTGGATCTCGCGACCGAGGCGCTCGGCACCGGGAGCAACGGCCAGCCGGTCTATCTGCGCGACATCTGGCCGAGTCCGCAGGAGGTGCAGCAGACGGTGCTGCGTTCGATCGACTCGCAGATGTTCCGCGACAGCTATGCGAGTGTCTTCAAGGGTGATGACAACTGGGCGGGTATCCAGATACCGCAGGGTAATCTGTACGCCTGGGATGTCCATTCCACTTACGTGAAGAATCCACCCTATTTCACCGGCATGGGCATGAAGCCGGCTGCCGTGGCGGATATCCACGGCGCACGCGTGCTCGCCGTGCTCGGGGATTCGGTCACCACCGATCACATATCCCCCGCGGGCAACATCGCCAAGGCGAGCCCCGCCGCGCAGTACTTGATATCGCAGGGCGTGCAGCCCGCCGATTTCAACTCGTACGGAGCACGGCGCGGTAATCACGAAGTCATGATGCGCGGGACCTTCGCAAATATTCGCCTGCGCAATCTCCTCGCACCGGGCACCGAGGGTGGCGTGACAATTCACGTTCCGAGCGGCGAGCAGCTTTCCATCTACGACGCGGCGATGCGCTACCAGAGCGAGGACACGCCGCTTCTCGTGCTCGCGGGACGCGAGTACGGCACCGGCTCCTCGCGCGACTGGGCCGCCAAGGGCACGATGCTCCTGGGCGTGAAGGCCGTGATCGCCGAGAGCTTCGAGCGCATCCATCGCTCGAATCTCATCGGGATGGGCGTGCTGCCCTTGCAGTTCCTGCCGGGACAGAATGCGCAGAGTCTCGGTCTCACGGGCCAGGAGGTGTACGACATCTCCGGGCTTGCCGCGCTCATCGCAAGCGGAGCGAAGTCCGTGGCCGTGAAGGTCACCCCGAAGGGCGGACCACCCCGCCAGTTCGAGGCACGCGTGCGCATCGACACACCCAAGGAGCACGAGTACTACCGCCATGGAGGCATCCTCCAGTACGTGCTGAGACAGCTCGCAGCGCCCGCACGCGCGGCCTAGCCGATCCGGGGCGACGCAGGCGCTGCCCGTACCGGGAGGGTCGTACCGATCGTGGCGCGACTCGTCGTCTTTGATCTCGATGGCACGATCACGCGGCGCGGTACCCTCGCGCCTTACGTGCTGGGCCTGTTATCGCAGCGGCCCTGGCAGTTGCTGCGTCTCATCCGGGTGACGCCGGCCCTCATCGCCTACGCTCTCGGGCGCATCGATCGGGGCAGGCTCAAAGCGAGCCTGCTCGCGGTGACATTTTGCGATCGCAGCCAGAGCGACTTGCAAGCGTGGACACGGCACTTCGTGCCGCGGGTCCTCGCGCGCTCGGCCCACGCGGACGCCATGAAAGCCATCGAAGCTCACCGCCTGCGCGGGGATCGCCTGGTGCTCTTGAGCGCGAGCCCCGATCTGTACGTCCCGGCACTCGCCGCACAGTTGCAGTTTGACGAGGTCCTCTGCACCGGCCTGCGCTGGAGCGCCGGCCGCTTGGACGGCGGGCTGACGACTCCCAATCGGCGCGACGCCGAGAAGACCCGGTGCCTTCAGGCCCTTAAGGAGCGCTACCCGGGGCTGCGCACCGCGGCGTACGCGAACGCCTCGAGTGATCTTGATCATCTGCAGCTGGTCGATGAGCCTGTGCTGATCAACGGCAGCTCCTGCGCCCGCCGCGATGCGGCCAGACTTGGCATACGCAGCGAACGCTGGCGCTGAATTCGCGGTCCAAGGTGGTAAGCGCTATCTTAAGTGCCATGGCGGGATTGGATCCCCGGGCGGGTCGAATGCATTCCCGTGATGGACAGAAGTGAGGCATCCAAATGAGACGTAGGCAACCCGGGACGATCGCCCCCTCTGAGATCACTCCTCGCGATGTCTTCATGAGCCGGCGCGCGCTGCTCGCCGGGGCCTTGGCCGGCGGTGCCGCGGCCATGCTCGAGACGCAGGCACTCGCCACCGAAGCGCCCGCCGCGCAGCTGCAATTCACCCGCAACGCGCAGTACTCCGTCAATGAGCAGCCGAATAGCCTCGGGGACATCTCCGGATACAACAACTTTTACGAGTTCGGCACGGACAAGTCCGATCCGAAGGCGAACGCACATACGCTGCGTCCACGGCCCTGGAGCGTGACCGTCAGCGGAGCGGCCGAATCCACCGGCACCTTCACGCTCGAGGACATCCTCAAGTCGCAGCCTTTGCAGGAGCGAATCTATCGTTTCCGCTGTGTCGAGGCGTGGTCGATGGTGGTGCCCTGGGTGGGGTTTCCGCTCGCCGATCTGATCAAGCGCTTCAAGCCCACCTCGAATGCGAAATATGTCGAGTTCACGACGCTGTACAGCCCGCAACAGATGCCCGGCGAGCGGGTACCCATCCTGCAGTGGCCGTACGTGGAAGGCCTGAGAATGGATGAGGCCATGAATCCGCTCGTGCTGATGGTGGTCGGCGTCTACGGGGAGGTCCTGCCCAATCAGAATGGGGCGCCGCTGCGCCTCATCATTCCCTGGAAGTACGGCTTCAAGGGCATCAAATCTATCGTCAAAATCAGCTTCGTCGAGCGCCAGCCCCGCAACACGTGGAATATCGCAGCGCCGGATGAGTACGGCTTCTACGCCAACGTCAATCCGCACGTCGATCATCCGCGCTGGAGCCAGGCCTCGGAGCGGCGCATCGGCCGGGGCTTCTTCTCGCGCCAGCCGACTTTGATGTTCAACGGTTACGAGCCCGAGGTCGCCTACCTCTACAAGGGCATGGATCTGCGGCGCTATTTCTAGAACGAGCTCGAGCGCGGTTGCTGCCACGCTCTGCTGCCCCGACGCCTGCTCATGCTCAATGTCGAGAAGCGCTACCGCTTCATCTACAAGCCGGTCGTCTTTCTCGCCTGCCTCACACCGGCGGTGCTGCTCACCGCAGGCGCATTCGGACTCTTCGGGGTGCAGCTCGGGCCCGATCCCGTTGCGCGCATCCTGCACTCCTGCGGCAAGACGACGCTCAATCTACTGCTGATCACGCTGCTCGTGACACCGGTGCGCCAGCTGACCGGCCTCACGCATCTGCTGCGTCTGCGCCGCATGCTGGGACTCTTCGCGTTCACTTACGCGACGCTGCACTTTCTCGTCTACCTGATCCTCGATCAGGAGCTCAACTTCCGCGGGGTGCTCCACGACATCGCCAAGCGGCCGTACATCACGATCGGCTTCACGGCGCTCGTGATCCTGATTCCGCTCGCCGTCACATCCACCAACCGCATGATGCGCCGGCTCGGGCGTCGCTGGCAGAAGCTGCATCGTCTGATTTACGTCGCCGCCATCCTGGGTGTCTGGCACTACTACTGGCAGGTGAAGCGCGACGTGCGCGAGCCGCTGCTCTACGCGGGCATGCTCGCGGTGCTTCTCGGATATCGGCTCGTGCGGCGCTGGCAGCAGCGCAGCCTCACATCGAAGTCTCGAGTTGGTCCGACCCTACGCCCGTCAGAATCAGACTGAAGCAAGGGCCCAAACGGCCCGCGGTGCTGCGCTAATAGCACCGCGAGCCTAACCCCGCCTCGGCCGGTTAACCCAGGCCACTGACTCGCGATCGTGGACTGCCTCGGGTCTACGGCTTCACCTTTTTGTGGGTCATTGTAACGTCGACCACCCGCTTACCGCCCACCTCCACAGTGACGTGCTCTGTGGCTTCGTCTCCACCGGATGTGACCTTGATTTCGTCCTGGCCGCTCATCGGCTTGCCATCTTCGGTCCCGCTGAAGTGGATCGTCCCTCCTTCCGGTGTGATGCTGGCGGTATCAGAGTTGGCGAATCCACGGTTGTCGAGCTCCGCGAAACGAGTCATTTTCGCCTGAGCGTCATACCCGAGCAGCTGAATTCTGCGGCGGCTGCCTTCGATCGAGGCCTTCTCATGCCAGGTACACACCAGACCAACGCCGCCTGCGAAGGGCTTGCAGTCTGTAGTACCGCTCACCGACTGTTGCTTTCCATTGATCAGGCCCGAGCCCTCGAAGGTCCACTTGCCGGCACGCTGTTTGAGCGCCGCGGCGGTATCGGCAGGTATCGTCGGCGCGGGAGGTGCCTGGGCGTTCGCGATGCTCGCTGCGCTGATAAGCAATGCAGCACTCAATGCCAGTTGAATCTTACGCATGCGGATCTCTCCGTTTCGTTGTTTGGTTGTGGATCGACATGGTGGACGACCCATCATAGCGCCGTCTCGAGTAGCGTGGCCATTGAGTCGCAGATCCTGGACCTAGGCCCGTCCGAATCAGACCGCGGTAAGGTTCCCGAGCGGCGCACCGCGCACACAGTCCGGCACGGCTAACCACGGCTCCATCTGCAAGGAGATGCGTCGCTTACGCGTGCAGTGCCAATGGCGCGACTACCGGGAGCGGTTCATCGCGACGAGCTTCATCGCCAGGGCTCGCAGCGTGTGCGTCGGGTGTTGGGCCGGATCAACCTGCGCCGTGAGGGCCCGGCACTCTAGGCCGAGTACAAGGTCAAGTCCGAGGCGGTGCTGCAAGCCGTTGGTTTGAAAGGCTTAGGAACAGCTCACATCGAAGTGCGGATCTGCCACAGCTCCGGAAAGAATTTGAGCTCGAGCGCCTTGGCGAGATACGGCACGCCACTCGTGCCGCCCGTGCCGCGCTTGTGGCCGATGATGCGCTCCACTGTCTTCAAATGATGGAAGCGCCACAGCTGGAACTTGTGGTCCATCTCGATCAAGCGCTCGGCGAGCTCGTAAAGATCCCAGTCCTCGAGAGAGTTGTGATAGACGGCCAGCCAAGCCCCCGCGACGCGCTTGCTCGCCCGATAAGGCTGACTGAAATCGCGCGCGAGATAATCCTCCGGTATGCCGTAGCCCCGGCGGCTGAGCAGCGCCAGCACCTCGTCGTACAGCGACGGTGACTCGAGGGCGAGCTTGAGGATCGCGTGCGCACCCGGATCACGGCCATGCACGGCGATCATCTCGCCGTTCTTGTTGCCGATCGTGAACTCGAGCAGCCGATATTGCACCGATTGGAACCCCGAAGAGCGTCCGAGCGAATTGCGAAACGCGGAGTAGTCCGAGGGGGTCATGGTCGCGAGCACTTCCCAGGCGGCAATAAGCTGCGCCTGCACGCGCGCGATGCGCGCCAGCATCTTGAAGGACGGGCCCAGATTGTCGCGCCGCACGCACTCGAGCACACCAGCGAGCTCGTGCAGGAACAGCCGCATCCACAGCTCCATGGTCTGATGGATGATGATGAACATCATCTCGTCGTGCTCGCTTGTGAGCGGCTTCTGCGCATCGAGCAGCCGATCGAGCTTCAGATACTCCCCGTAGGAGAGCGAGGCGCCGAGATCCCAGTGAATCGGCTCGTCGGACAGATCGACGCGCTCGGACTTCTCGAACGGCCGCGTCATGGATCGAACACCCAGGAAGGAACGCGGCGCCAACCCTCGAGCAACTCGCGATCGAGTGCACGGTGGTCGGCACAGTGCTCGGCGACGCATTGCCAGAAGCGCCGTGAGTGATTCATGTGGCGCGTGTGCGCGAGCTCGTGAACCAGCAGGTAGCGCAGCACCTCGGGTCGCTGGAACAGCAGACAGCAGTTGAGGCTGATCGTACCGCTCGCCGAGCAGCTGCCCCAGCGCGTGCGCTGCCGGCGCACGATGCAGCGCTCGTAGCGAAAGCCGCGCTCCTGGGCTAAGCGCCGCAGCTGCGCACCGAGGACCTGACGCGCGTGAGCCATCAGCCAGCGCCGCAGCGCGTGACGCACCTCGCGCAGGTTGCGGCAATCGCCCTGCAGGCGCAGCAGCCGATCGCCGACCAGGATCCGTAGCGCCCCAGTGCCGCCCGCGAGCTGCACCTGCCAGTTCTCATCACAACCCACGAGCACGCAGTGCTGCGGGGGAAAGGGCTCGTCGTGCGTGGGATCACGGCGGGCTGCGGCCCGCTTGCGCTCGATCCAATGGCGGTGCCGCGCGATGAAATGCTCCACAGCGGCCCGCGGGGTGCGCGGCGGCACCACGATCTCGACACGCCCGCTGTGGAAGACGCGCACGGCCAGTCTGCGGGCGCGGCGGCTCTCGCGCAGCACCCAGGACTCGCTCGGGTGGTCCTCGGACCACAAAGGCAGCTGTAGAGTCGGAGCATCCAGCATTGCAGGCCCCGCGCCGAGGCTTGCGGCGCGGCGTCATCATACCAGCCCGCGCCGCATGCTAATGTCACGCTCCGCATCGGCACGGACTCGTTGCCAGTGAACGACATCAACAAAGCGCGTACGGCCCGAGAGGTTGCGGCCGGCGCATCCCTCGACGCCGGCACGCTCGCGATGCCGGCGTCGCCCGCTACGGCTGCCGCCGCTCGCGAAAAGGGTGAGTGCCTGCTCGAGGTGAGCCGGCTGGTGAAGCGTTATCCGAGCGTCACCGCGGTCGATGGTGTGTCCTTTCGCGTCGCTGCGGGCAGCTGCTTCGGGCTGCTCGGCCCGAACGGCGCGGGCAAGACCACAACAATCGAGATCATGGAAGGCATCCTGCGGCCGACCTCCGGAGAAGTGCTGTATCGGGGTGCGCCGCTCGGCCGGCGCTTCCGCGAAGAGGCCGGGATTCTCTTTCAGAAGACCGCGCTGCAGGACTTCCTCACCGTGCGCCAGACCGTCGCGCTGTTTCGTGGCCTCTATGCGCACGGCCTCGACACGGATGAGGTCATGCGTCTGTGCGCGCTCGAGAAGCTCGCGGCGCGGGACAACCGCAAGCTCTCCGGCGGTCAGCTGCAGCGGCTGCTGCTGGCAGTCGCCCTCGTAAACGACCCGTCCGTCCTGTTTCTCGACGAGCCGACGACCGGGCTCGACCCGCAGGCGCGGCGCAATTTCTGGGATCTGGTGCACTCGATCAAGGCGCAGCACAAGACGATCCTTCTCACCACACACTACATGGACGAGGCCGAGCTGCTCTGCGATGAGATTGCGATCATGGATCGCGGCGTGATCATCGCGCAGGGCGCACCGCGTACCCTCCTGAGGCAGCACTTCGCCGAAGTGCTGCTCGAGCTGCCGCGCCAGGAGATGCCCGCTCACGCTCACGCCCTGCCCCTCAAGATGATGACCGCCGCCGATCGTGTCGAGATCACCACCGACGATCTCGATGGTACGCTGCGCATGTTGATGGACGCGCACGTGCCGCTGAGGTTTCTGCGCATCAGGCCGCCGAATCTTGAAGATCTGTTCCTCATGCTGACCGGACGGGAGTTGCGCGCATGATGCGGCGTCTGCTTTCGGTATGGCACGCGCGCAACCTCGAGTTTCTGCGCGATCGCGCCACGATGATGTTCACGCTGCTCGTGCCGATCGGCGTCATCATCGGGATGGGGGTCATCTTCGGCGGTGCGCCCCGGCCGCTGTTCAAGGTGGGCGTGCTCAACGATCCGGTGAGTCCTGCGCGGCATCCCTTTCTTCAGGAGCGCTATTTCCAGTTCGTGGCCGAGAGTGCCGAGCAGGCCGCTGTGCGTGCCGTGGCACGCAATCAGCTCGACCTGCTGCTCGATCTGCGCAGCACCGTGCCGCGCTACTGGGTCAATCCCGACTCACCAAAGGGCTACATCGCGGAGAAGCTGCTGCTGCAGAGCGATCCGCGTGCTCAGCGGGCCGCCGTGAGCGGTAGGCCCGTGCGCTATGTGGACTGGCTGTTCCCCGGCATTCTGGGCATGAACATGATGTTCAGCTGCCTCTTCGGCGTCGGCTACGTGGTCTTGCGCTACCGCAAGAGCGGCTTCCTCAAACGCCTGCATGCCACGCCGCTCAGCGCCTTCGAGTTCCTGAGCGCGCAGGTACTGTCCCGGCTGGGCCTGATCTTGCTCGTCACGTTCGCCCTGTACCTTGCCGTGGGGGCGATCATTCATTTCGAATCCGTGGGCAGCGTCGCGCTGCTCGCGCTCGTGGCGCTGCTCGGCGCGCTCTCGATGATCGCCTTTGGACTCATCATCGCCGCGCGCTTCTCCAGCGAGGAGCTGGTTGGTGGCCTGCTCAACCTGCTCACCTGGCCGATGATGCTGCTGTCGGGTATCTGGTTTTCGCTCGAGGGCTCACCGCGCTGGGTGCAATTCGCAGCCGGCCTCTTCCCCCTTACCCACGTGCTTGATGCAGCGCGCGCCGTGAGCCTTGATGGTGCGGGCATGGCGGGCATCGCACCCGATCTCGCCTATCTCACCGTGACGACGCTGCTGTTCCTCGCGCTCGGTGCCTGGTCGTTCCGTTGGCGTATCGAGTAGCAGCATGCGCTTCTACAGCGACAACACCGCCACTGTCTGCCCGGAGATCCTGCGAGCGCTCACCGAGGCCAACCACGGCCTCGTGAAGGCGTACGGGGACGACCCCTGGACGGAGCGTCTCGACCAGGCCTTCGGTGAGTTCTTCGGGACGACCGTGCGGGTGTTTCCCGTCGCGACCGGTACGGCCGCCAACGCGCTCGGCCTGGCCACCGTGAGCCCCCCGTACGGGGCAATCTTCGCGCACGAGGAGGCGCACGTCGTGCGCGACGAATGCGGCGCGCCCGAGTTCTTCAGCGGCGGCGCGCGCGTCATTGCGATTGCCGGTCGGGCGGGCAAGCTTGACACGCGCGCGCTGCGGGTGGCGCTCGATGCGAACCCCGTCGCCGTGCACACGCTCCAGCCCGCTGTGCTCTGCCTCACCCAAGCGACCGAGCTCGGCACGGTGTATCGCGCCTCCGAGATCGCCGCGCTCACGGAGCTCGCCCATGAGCGCGGATTACGCGTCCAGATGGATGGCGCGCGCCTGGCCAACGCACTCGCATTTCTCGGCTGTCACCCGGGCGAGGTGACCTGGCGGGCCGGCATCGACGTGCTCTCCTTTGGTGCCACCAAGAACGGCGCACTGGCAGCGGAAGCCGTGGTGTTCTTCACGCGCGAGCTGGTGACGGACTTCGAGCTGCGGCGCAAGCGCGCGGGGCACTTGCTGTCGAAATCACGCTACGTCGCGGCACAGCTGCTCGCCTACCTCGGTGGCGGTGTGTGGCAACGTAACGCGCAGCGTGCCAATGCGCTCGCGCGCCGGATCGGGCAGGCGGCAGGCGCCAGCCTGCTGCAGCCGGTGGAAGCGAACGAAGTCTTCCTGCAGCTCGGGGCGAGCGGCAAGGAGCGCCTGCGGCGAGCAGGCTTCGAGTTCTACGACTGGGGCGCCGAGGCGAGCGGCGAGGCACGATTCGTCGTCTCCTGGGATCAGGAGGAAGCGGATGTGACCGCGCTGTGCCAGGCACTCACCGAGCGCCCGACGACGGCCAAGCGGTGAGCGTGCACGTTGCCGCGGCGATTCCGCTTGCCATCTGGATCTATCTGCTGTGCGCGCGCGGCGGGTTCTGGCGGGTTTCGGGCCAGGCGCCTGGAGCGCTGCAGGAGGCCCGTGTCGCGGCGGCCGCGCACCCGGCACAGCGGTTGGCCGTGATCATTCCCGCGCGCAATGAGGCACCCGTGATCGCTGCCGCGCTGCGCTCGCTTCTCGAGCAGCAGTTCTCCGGGTCCATCGAAATCTTCGTGATCGATGACGGCAGCACCGATGGCACGGCGGAGGCGGCCTGCGCCGTCGCCGCTCAGGCGGGCGGCAACCGATTGCTCCACGTGCTGCGCGGAGCGCCTCTGCAGCCCGGGTGGACCGGCAAGCTGTGGGCGATGTCACAGGGCGTTACGGCCGCCGCGGCGCTCGATGCCGACTATCTGCTCTTCACGGACGCCGACATTCACCACGAGCCGGACAGCGTGGCGAGGCTGATCGGGCTGGCGGAAACCACGGGGAGCGACCTCGTGTCCTTCATGGCCAAGCTCTCCACCCGCACGCTTGCGGAGCGCTGTCTCATTCCGGCCTTCGTCTTCTTTTTCTTCATGATCTATCCACCGGCGTGGGTGCTCGACAGCACGGCCCGCACGGCGGCGGCGGCCGGAGGCTGCATGCTGATCCGACCCCGCGCACTCACGCGCGCAGGGGGGCTCGCCGCCATCCGCGATCAGCTCATCGATGACTGCGCGCTCGCACGCGCCGTGAAGAGCTCCGGAGGCCGGCTGTGGCTCGGCCTGACGGACCGCGTTCGCAGCCTGCGTGGCTATGGCTCGTTCGCTGAAATCGGCGCCATGATCTCGCGCACTGCATTCGCCCAGCTGCGCCACTCGTACTGGTTGCTCGCGGCAACTCTGCTCGGCCTTGCGCTCACTTACCTGCTGCCGCCGCTGCTGCTCGTCACGCGCGCCCCGATCGCGGCCACGCTCGGGGCGGGCGCATGGCTGCTCATGGCGCTCGCCTATCTGCCGATGGTGCGCTTCTATCGAGCGGCTTGGCCTTGGAGCCTCGCGCTACCACTGATCGCCGCCTTCTATGCGGCCGCGACGCTCTCTTCTGCCGTTCAGTACGGCCTTGGGCGCGGGGGGCACTGGAAGGGACGCGTGCAGGATGCGCGCGCGCAGATCAGCCGGCACTCACCTTGAAGCGGCCCAGATGCTCGCGCACCGCTTCGCGGAAGCCCTCGCTGCTGGTGACGGTGCTGCCGCCGGCGAGCACGAAGATGAAGTCGCCGCGTGGCGTGCGGCTCACCTCGTGCACGTGGTTCACGTTTACAACGCATGAGCGGCTGATGCGCAGCATCGGTTGCGATTCGAGCGCCTTCTCTGCCTGCTGCAGCGTGCTGCGCGCATGGAAGACCTCGCGTCCGACCGTGAGTTTCACATAGTTGCGATCGCCTTCCACGAGCTCCACATCCGCCGCGTCCAGCATATGCATGTGACTGCCCGACTCGGCGAGCAGGCGCGCTCTCACATCGGTGAGGGCTCGCGCCTTGCGCTCGAGCTGCGCGAGTAGATTCGAGAGCGCCGCCCCGCGATCGCTCGCTCCTTCGGCATCGCGGCGCCGGCGCACGCGAGCGAGCGTCTTTCTGAAGCGCTCGTCGTCGAAGGGCTTGAGCAGATAATCCGTGGCGCTCACCTCGAAGGCCTCGAGCGCATAGTGATCGTAAGCGGTGACGAAGACCAGAATCGGGAGCGTTTGCGGGTCGAGCGAACGCACCATCTCCACGCCGTTCTGGGTATCGATCTGAATGTCCAGAAACAGCAAATCGGGGGGTTTGGCGCGAATGGCCTCGAGCGCAGCGGTGCCATCGCCGAACTCACCGACGATGCGCAAATCCGGTTCGAGGGCGCAGTACTCCCGCAACGTACGGCGCGCGGCCGGCTCGTCATCGACGATCATTACATCCATCACGCCTACCTGCGGTGGTGACGACATGCGTGTGCTCAGCCCGCGACGGCGCGGCCGGCCGGTACCCCGTCGGGCGCGCCGTCCGCTGCCTGTGGACTGTATGCGCCCTCCAGCAACAAGGGCATGCAGATCTCCGCGCTCCATTCGTCCATCGCGGTGAGCCCCGCGGTGAACGTGGCGCGCTCTCCGAAGTGCACCGCGAGGCGCTCGCGCACGTTACGCAGACCGATGCCACCGCCGCTTCGGGAGCGCTCCGTGGCGGTCGTGTTCACGATGCGCACGCTGAGTGTATCGCGCGTCGTGGTGATTTCCACTTTGATGAGCACCGCACCGCTGTGCTCCGCCAGTCCGTGGGCGACCGCGTTCTCGACCAGCGGCTGCAGGATCAGGCTCGGTACCCAGGCCGCGGGTAGCTTGGCCGGATCGGGGAGGCTCAGCGACATCCGGTCCGCGAAGCGCCGTTGCTGCAGTTCGAGGTACAGCCGTACGAATTGCAGCTCGTCGCTCAGGCGCGAGAACTCCCGCTCGCCGGCCGCGAGCAAGCGGCGCAGCAAGTCCCCGAGCTGCACCACCATCGACTGCGCCGTCGCGGGGTCCCAGGCGATCTGGCCGCGAATGGTATGCAGCAAGTTGAACAAGGTGTGCGGCGAGAGCTGCAGTCGCAGCGCCGCCAGACGCGCACCGCTCCAAGCACGCTCCAGCGCCTCGCGCCGCAGCTCAGAGTCCTTGAAGCGCTGATAAAGAAAGAAACCCATCACCAGGGCAAGCGCGAATCCGTATGTCAACTCGAACATCGTGATGCTCGCGACCCACGTCGCCCCTTCGTCCATGATCATGCTGTGCAGCGTCCAGGGCTGGTCGTGCATCTTCTTCATGGCCGCATCCGATGACTGATCCCGCAGCGCTTGCTCCTCGTCCTTCGGGCTCTGCATCTGATCCTTCTGGCTCTGCATCGGATGCTTCGCGCTTTGCGCGGACATGTGCATGGACGCACAGTCATGCCCGATCAAGGCCTCGGAGCCCCACAGCGCAGGCCCGGCCAGTGCTGAGAACAAGAGCGCGAGCAACAGCTGCGCCGGCACCGCGAGATAGCCCGGCCGCCAGCCGATGCGCAAGGAGACCCACATGCAGCCGATCAGCACCGGATAGAGGAGCACGTGCTGCATCACCCGCGCATCCCAGGCGGCATAGAAACACTTGGTGCCCTCTGGATCGAGTGCGATCGACATGCTGCGCGCGTAGAGGACGTTCGACAGCATCACGTAAATCCAGAACGCGGTGAGAATCGCGACGATCGGCCAGAAATTCAGGCGCGTGCGCGAGCTCTCACCCAGCAGCGAGAGGCCCGCGCGTGCAGCCGCAGCGGGCGTGAAGGTCGGGCGTTCCGACGAGCTTGAATTCATCGGCGGCCTCCTCGAGTCAGGCCCAATTCTTTGCATAGGGTACGCCAGTTCGATCTCAACCAGGCTCTCGGGTCTCAGCCCCGGGACGAACGCGTTGCTGTCAGGGACCAACTCGCATGGGCGCCGGATGGCTGCGGTGCGCGCGCAATGACCGATTTATGACAGCTTCCGCAGCGTCCTTCCGTGCAACCGCGCAGCCGTGGTACCAGCACGCCAATTCGCGGGACCAATGCGAGCCGCGTGCGCAGACTCGTGCGCCTCAACGGAGTCTTATATGCGCACCGTCGCTGTGGCGATGCATGCGCACAAAGCCCGATTCAAACCCTGGATCGATGCCGCGCATCTGAGTGGTACGAGGACAAAAGGAGAGGACCATGACTCATTCAGTGTCGAAGATCCTGGGAAGCCGGCGCATGTGGACCGTCGCGAGCGTCGCCGGATGTTTGTTCGCTGCCTCCGCGGTGATCGCCGGCGAGCCGCCGCAGAGCGCGGACGTCCCGCACGTCACCGTGAAGTACAACGATCTCAACCTCAACACCGACCAGGGCGCGGTCACGCTGTACCGGCGTATCGTCGCGGCCGCCCGGCTGGTGTGCCCGACCGCGGACGGTCACGATCTCAAAGGATTCGCGGCGAGCCGCTCCTGCCAGGCCGGGGCAGTCGCGCGCGCGGTGCAGTCGGTGCCGAGCCCGCAGCTCGCCGCGGTCTACGAGTCGCACGGACCGCGCGGTTGAGGCGCTTGCCCCGCAGAAAGCCGCTGTCGTTGGCCGTCGCCCCCTCGGCCAACGACAGCGGTCACTTCGGGCGCTGCTCGCTAGCGTCCTGCCACCAATCACCCGTGTAACCGGCCTGCTGCAGCGCCTCTGCAGCGATCGCGGTTGAATGTAGGGCGTGACGTTCCCGCAGACCTGAACCCCCTGAGCCGTGCCGACCCGATTCAGCGCCCCGCTCATGCTGACGGCCCATTGAATGCTCCGCGCATCACCCGCGCGCCGCGCGAACGCGGCCGTAAGACTCCTCTCGTGCGTAACAGAGCCGTGTGGCATGCAGACGGTGCAAGCGGCACACTAGCGCGACAGCTTGGAACGCGAGGAGCCCTAGCATGACCCAGGTCGTACGCATTCACAGGACGGGCGGACCCGAAGTACTGCAGCTCGAGGACGCGGAAGTCGGTCAGCCGGGCGCGGGCGAGATTCGTATTCGCGTGCAGGCGATCGGGCTCAACCGCTCCGAGGCAATGTATCGCGCGGGCGCCTATCCGGTTGCTCCCCAGCTGCCATCATTGATGGGCTACGAGGCTGCCGCGATCGTGGAGGCGCTCGGAGCAGGCGTGCAGGGATTCGCACCTGGCGAGCGCGTGTGTGTTCTACCCACGTACCGGCTCGGGGAGTACGGCGTCTACGCCGAAGAGGCGCTGGTGCCGGCGCGCAGCGTCATTGCCGCTCCACCGCACCTCACGCCGGTGCAGTCGGCATCCATCTGGATGCAATACTTCACCGCCTTCGCACTCATCGAGGTCGCCAAGATCGGCATCGGCGACCACGTCCTCATACCGGCCGCCTCGAGCAGCGTCGGTCTGGCGGCCATGCAGCTTGCGAACTGGGCCGGCGCGGTACCCATCGCCGCCACGCGTCACAGCAGCAAGGCCGCCGCACTCAAGGAGCAAGGCGCGCAGCACGTGATCGCCACCGCCGAAAGCGACGTCGTGACCGAGGTGATGCGCATCACCAACGGCAAGGGCGTGCGCGTGTGCTTCGATCCGGTCGGCGGACCGAATGTCGAGAAGCTCGCGAACGCCATGGCCGAGGAAGGCATTCTGTTCATCTACGGTGGCCTCAGCGGCCAGGCGACGCCCTACCCTCATTGGCCCTCGGCCCTCAAGGGCTTGAGCCTGCGCGGCTGGGTCGCCTCCTCCATCTGGAACAAGCCCGAGCGCTTCGCACGGGCGAAGGAGCTGATCCTGCGCGGCCTCGCGGACGGACATCTGCGGCCCGTCATCGCGCGCACGTTCCCGCTCGGCCAGATCGCCGAGGCGCACCGCTATCTGGAATCCAATCAGCAGGTCGGCAAGGTGGTCGTGACGGTTTGAGTCCGCTCGCGAGACTGCTCAGTTGGTCACGGGCGTGAAGATCCGCCAGGCTTGCAGGGGATGCATGATCCCCCAGCCCAGTGCGCGAAAGGTGCCCTGCGGCACCGGCGACTCGTAGCGCGGCCCTTCGACGCTCACATCGGGTAGCGGCCCCTCGTCGCGCTCGGCCGTGAGCGACTCGATTTCCGTCCGCGACAGCACGTGGCTGACCGGGGGGGTGCTCAGATCGAGCGCTTTGTGGGTGGGCGCGCTCGCGGGTTTACTGGTTGGCGGGGCGGTGTCATCGGCCCAGGCACCCATAGCCATCAGCGCGGCAGCCGCACAGGCCGCGACGCCCGTTGCGCCCACGGATCTCGCTTGCCTCTTACGTGTCCATGCACCCATAGGCTTGCTCCGCCGGGCAGGATGCCACGATCCCCATGGCTTCGAAAATCATTATGCGCCGGGCATCACACTGCCGGCCACCCGCTGGATGGGTCGTGAATGCAGTCGGCAAAACGTGTAAGAAATTCGCTGACCCCTCGCCAGCGCCGTCCCGAAGCTCGAGCTCAACCTCTCATCCCGTCGTGATGCGGCTCAACAGCCGATGGGCGTAGGCGAAGTCGGGCACGAGCAGCAAGGCGTGCTCGAGCGCGCTGCGAGCGGCAATCGCATCACCCCGATCGAGATAGCTGCGCGCCAGATAGGCGTAGGCCTCGGGAGCGCCCCAGCTGGGCGCGCGCTCAACTTGATGCCGCTCGAGCTCGAAGGCTGCCACCGCCTTCTGCAGCTTCCCGAGAGCACCCGCCTTGCTGGCACTGTGATCGTAATCGGCTAGGCCGTCGAGCATCAGCACACGGGGGTTGTTCGGCGCCAGTTTGAGCGCGCGACTCATCTCATGGCCGCCACGTACGGAGGAGAGCGGGGAGCCCAAGGAGCTCAGGCTGGACAGGAGTCTGAGACAGGCCGACCCGAGCGCTAGCGCTTCCACGGAGTCAGCATCTTTTTTCAAGTCAGAATCTATACTTGAAACGCAAACCTGTGCTGACTTCTCGGCCTTCGAGCGATCCCGCGGTGCGCTCAGCAGCGCCAACCGATAGGCTGCGAGCCCGCGATAGTAGTCGTGCAGGGGGGAGGCGCCCTCCTCCTCGCTCGCAAGCGTCTGCGTCACTTCGTCGAGCGCGCGGCTGTCCTCCGTGTAATAGGCGTACTGGATGCGGCTTTGCATATCGAGCCAGCGCGCATCGGCAGAGGGCGCCGCAGGCACTGTGGACACCCCCACGAGCATCGAGAGCGCGAGCCAGCCGCGGGTCGAGAAGCGCACAGTCATGCCTTGAAACCTCCGCACGGAGCCTCCGTAAGATAGCGTATGCCCTCCTGCTCCAGCAGCCCCGAGCTGATCGACATCGGCGTCAACCTGGGGCACGACGCCTTCGATCCTGACCGCGAGGCGGTGATCGAGCGTGCCGTGAGCGCCGGTGTCACGCAGATGATCGTCACCGGCTCGAGCGGCGCGAGCACGCGTACCGCCCTGGCGCTTGCACGTACGGCACCGGGCCGGCTGTTTGCAACGGCTGGCGTACACCCGCATCACGCCAGCGAGCTCGGCGACGAGCTGTTCGCAGAGCTCACAGAGCTCGCCCAGGCTCCGGAATGCGTCGCCATCGGCGAGTGTGGCCTCGACTACTTCCGCGATTTCTCGCCGCGCGCGACACAGCGTCGAGCTTTTCATCGCCAGCTCGAGCTCGCCGCGAGTATCGGCAAGCCGGTGTTTCTTCACCAGCGCGACGCGCACGAGGACTTCACGGCCATCCTGCGCGAGCATCGAGCGCAGCTCGCCGCCGGCGTCGCTCATTGCTTCACCGGCTCGCAAGAGCAATTGACTGCGTACCTCGATCTCGGACTGGCGATCGGCATTACCGGTTGGATCTGCGACGAGCGACGCGGTATGCATCTGCTCGGGCTCGTGCCGCTGATCCCGCCGCAGCGGCTGCTGCTCGAGACGGACGCCCCCTATCTGCTGCCGCGCGATTTGCGCCCGCGTCCCCCGTCCCGGCGCAATGAGCCCGCCTTCCTTCCGCATGTCGCCAGCGTCGTGGCCCGAGCGCGCGCTCAGCCGCTCGCAGCGCTCGCCGCAAGCGCCACCGCGGCCACTCGCCAACTCTTTGGTCTTCCTTAAGGAGCCGTCCTAATGTCATCCGTGGATGTCGCGCAGCTGCGCGCGCATATCGAGCAGCTCTGGGATAGTTCGATCCTGCCACAGCTGCATGCCTTTGTTCGCATTCCCAACAAGTCCCCCCTCTTCGATGCGGAATGGCACGCGCACGGCCACATGGAACGGGCTCTGCAGCTGGTGGCGGACTGGTGTCGCGCGCAACCGATGGCAGGCATGCGGGTCGAAGTGCGGCGTCTGCCAGGGCTCACGCCGATTCTGCTGGTCGACGTGCCCGGAGAGCGTCCCGACTGCGTGCTCCTCTATGGCCATCTCGACAAGCAGCCGGAATTCACGGGCTGGCTGCCGGGACTTGGGCCGTGGGAGCCCGTGGTCCGCGAGGGCCGGCTCTATGGTCGCGGCGCGGCGGACGACGGTTATGCCGCTTTCAGTTCGCTGGCTGCGATCGCGGCGCTGCGTGCGCAGCACATTGCGCTGCCGCGCTGCGTGCTGCTCATCGAGGCCTCTGAGGAGAGCGGTAGCATCCATCTGCCCGCGCATCTCGAGGCGCTCGGTGCGCAGCTCGGCACGCCCACGCTGGTCGTTTGTCTCGATGCGGAATGCGGCAATTACGAGCAGCTCTGGTGCACGACTTCGCTGCGCGGCAATCTCGTCGGCCGGCTGCTGGTGCGCGTCCTCACCGAGGGCGTGCACTCGGGCATGGGAACCGGCATCGCGGCGACGCCTTTTCGGCTGCTCGAGCAGCTCCTCGCCCGGATCGAAAGCCCGGTCAGCGGCGAGCTGCTCCTGGATGAGCTGCAAGTGCCGATTCCGCGCGATCGTCTCGCCCAGATGACGACCGCGGCACGCGTGCTGGGCAGTGCGATCGCCCAGAAGGTGCCCTTCGTGGCCGGCGCTCAGCCGCTCAGCGACGATCCCGTCGAATTGCTCATCAACAGCACCTGGCGCGCGACGCTCGCCGTCACCGGAGCCGACGGACTGCCTCCGGTGAGCGCGGCCGGCAACGTGCTGCTACCGGAGATCGCCGTGAAACTCTCGCTGCGATTACCGCCCAATTGCGATCCGCGCCGCGCTCAGGAGGCCTTGCACCGTGCACTCGTGCGCGATCCTCCTTACGGGGCCGAGGTGCGCTTCGACGCGGATGCCGCCACTCCCGGCTGGAACGCTCCCCCCTTCGCACCGTGGCTGGCGGAGTCCCTGCAGCGCGCCTCACGCCTGATCTTCGGCCGCGAAGCGGTGCATGTGGGCTCGGGCGGCACGATCCCCTTCATGGCGATGCTCGGCGAGCGCTTTCCACAGACGCAGTTTCTGGTGACGGGTGTGCTCGGGCCGCAGTCGAACGCGCACGGGCCCAACGAGTTCCTGCATATCGACTATGCGAAGAAGCTCACCGCTGCCGTTGCGGTGACTCTCGCCGACCACGCCGCGCGCTGAGCGCGCGGCCCCGCGCTAGGTGTGATGTTTCAATAGGTTGTTCCCTCGCCCCGGGGGAGAGAAGCTGATGTTGCTAGACGTCAGTTTCCTTAACCGGGGGAGAGAACAACCGTGCATAAGAATGCGCGTCTGACTCCGAAGGGTCGAGAGGTGATGCTGGGCCGCCTGCAGGCGGGCCAGCATCAAGCCGATGTGGCCCAGGCGATGGCCGTATCTCTGACGACACTGAAGAAGTGGCGGCGGCGCTTCCGAGAGGAAGGGCTCGCGGGTCTGCAAGATCGCTCCAGCCGACCGCAGTGCAGTCCGCGGCGCTTGCCGGAGCGGTTGATCGAGCGCGTGGTGGCACTGCGGCGCAAGCGGCGCACCGGGCGCTACATCGCGCGCCAGTTGGGACTGTCCGCGGCCAGCGTCTCGCGCATCCTCAGGCGAGTGCATCTGTCACGCT